>ERZ773115.10-NODE-10-length-245243-cov-14.296523_pt1 | contig 245243 bp, 237 predicted proteins | sample MGYA00511116_ERZ773115 | MGnify/ENA primary metagenome ERZ773115 (study PRJEB29015, sample SAMEA2737869) | human gut metagenome | biome: human gut; feature: human-associated habitat; material: faeces | place: China | collected 2012 ... | reverse complement strand
TAACAACTATCCAAAGAAACTATTCAATTATAAATCTCCTAAAGAGTTTTTACAGGCTGGCTAATTTGAACTTGAAATTTGGCTTTTTTAAAGTGATTCCCCTCGTTTTGTTATTGGAATCTATTACCTTTCCAAATTTCTCATCTGCATCAAAACCAAATTCAGGAAACATTTTCAATATAGATATATTATCTCGAATTTCTTCAATTTTTTCTTTGCAGTAATCGGAGCAGAAAGCTCTCTAGCTATATAGTCATATATTTCATCTAGTTTTGTAATCATATTACTTTGGAAAACAATCTCATTAACCGTATCGTTCATTTAAATCTTCCTCAGTATAATATTTTCCAGTTTTTATATTTTGCTATACTTTCATTTACCTCTGTCTGAAGTTGTCTAAACAATCTTTCTTTTTCAAGCTCTTCTTCACTCATCAGGTTAATTTTTCCGGTAATAGCCTCTTGCTTAACAAATAAATCAAGTGCCTTCGACAAAGTAGTTCCCTGTTTTTTCGAATTAATCTTTGCCTGCTCTAACAATTCCTTATTAGTCAAAAACTTGAAATCTCGATTTCTTTCAATAATAGCAACCATAATTATACCATCTATTTTTTATGGCCCTGTTCTACCATTTTTTCTTATTATACTATAATTATTACTGCTTTTACGCATAAAAAAACGAAAGCTTACACTCTCGTTTCTAATCATTATTTTTTAACGTCTTGTTTGTAGAATTCTTGCAAAGCTTCTTGCCATGTTGGAATAACAAAGCCTGTAGCTTTTGCTTTTTTAAGACTCATTGTTGAGTTAAATGGACGTTTTGCTTTTGCTGGGAATTGACTTGAATCAACTGGTTTAACCACAACATCAGTATCTTTCAAGATTTCAACCGCAAAGTCATACCAAGTTGTATCTTCATCAGCATCATTTGACAAGTGGTAGTAACCAAATTCTTTTTGGTTTTCTGTCAAATAAGTTATGAATTCTGCCAAAGTACGAGTCCAAGTTGGACGACCGTGTTGGTCATTAACAACAGTCAATGTGTCGTGAGTTTTGGCAAGATTTTGCATTGTGAAGACAAAGTTTTTACCGTAGTTACCAAATACCCAAGCAGTACGGATGATGTAGAAGTTTTTAGCATATTTTTCAACTGCTTCTTCACCCAAACGTTTTGTACGACCGTATTCAGTTTGAGGATCTGGAGTATCATCAACTTCCCATTCTTGACCAACTGGTTTTTTACCATCAAAAACATAGTCAGTTGAAATGTAAACAAGAGTTGCACCATATTTTGCTGCAGCTTTAGCTACGATTTCAGTACCTATCACGTTGATCGCATAATCAAGTTCTTTACCTTCATCTTCAGCCGCATCAACCGCAGTGTATGCCGCACAGTGGTAAACAAGTGTTGGTTTTACTTGTGCAAATACTTCATCAACTTTTTCAGCATTAGTGATGTCCATTTCTGCAACGTCAACCGCTACATACTCCTCACCACGTTCATCCAAAAGATAACGTAATTCTGTTCCTAATTGCCCATTGGCACCTGTAACTAAAATCATTTTAGCACTCCTCGTTTTTTAATATCTAAAGGCCTGTAAACCTTTTAAATCATTCCCTACTATTTTACACTATTTTTTCAGAAAAAGCAGTAAAGAGCGGGGATTATTAGAAATAATTCTAAAAATTTAACAATACGTCTCGTTACCATTGAACTTCACTATAAAAAACGACTTAGCACTGGTACGCATATCAAGAGGCGTTTGCTAAGTCTTAATCATAGTTGTACATTAACAAATTTGAAGTTATATATCAGATATCTATCATTTAATTATCTAATCAAATCTTACTCTTGCCAATTATTTTGTAACACTATCGCTTATAGAAACTAGTTCTTCGTCCTTCTATAAAGCTCTTCTGATGTTATTATGAATTTCCTCCGTGAGTTCAAAATTTGATTTTTCGTTTTTGCTCGATTGCATCTTTTTAATATATTTATTAGATAATTAAAGACTGGAGTGAGGCATAAGATATAGCGTATAGAGTAACCTTATTTTTTTATCATCTTAAATATTGGAATAACTTCTGGTAGAATACAACCCAATAATAACATACATTTGTGTTTATTTGTTAGATAATCTACTTGAGAATGACAAATAATCATTTGATATATCTCTTTAAAATATTTTCTCGATGCTTTATCACTAAAAAATGCCACTGACACAACATGATTAGCATATTCAATTTGCATTTTTAAATTTAATACAGGATATTCTTTAGAAATATTTAAAATTTTCTCTAGTACAACAATTTTACTCTCCTCTCTCTTACTAACATGAACAGTACTTGAAGAGCGTTGATAGTAATAATATCCATAATCTTTACTTATAGCAACCTGATAATTAGTACAACTATTCAGATATTGGACACAAAATAAGAAATCTTCCATTATTGTCACATTTGTATCGAAAAAAATTTTATTTTTATTTAATAAATCACGTCTAAACATCTTATTCCAAACGTAACCACCACCTTTAGAAGTAGCTAATCTATCAAGTAATTCTTTCGCTTGGATATTTTCTACAACTGAGCAATCAATTTTTTTTATTTTTGAATTATTATCATATACCAGTGAAAAATTACCAATGCTCATACAATATATATCAGATTTTTTATAAAAAGGTTCAACCAAATTTGTTATATAAGTCTTTGAAATAAAATCGTCAGCATCAACAAAAGTTACCAATTCTCCGCTACTTTTTTTAATTCCAACATTTCTAGCATTACTAACTCCAGCATTTCTGATATGAAAAGCACTTACTGCACATGGATTACTTCTTTCATATTTTTCGATAATCTCTCTACTCTTATCAGTCGAACCATCATTAACCAATATAATTTCTATATTCTTATAATCTTGATGTAATATTGAGTTTAAACATTTTTCTAAGTAATTAGCAGAATTATATACTGGTATTATTATACTAACCTTAGGATTTTCCATTATATAATTCTCCTCTATTTATATATTTTTTAAAACTCAGTTTCTTATGTAACTTATTTGTCTTATATTTCAATTTTATCTTCAAGTATCTCAAAGATATAATACTTTTTTTAATTTTTGAAAAATTGTCAATCGTTACCTCAGGATATTCCAACTCATAAAATCCATCTCCTAGAATTTTATAACAATCTTTTTTTAATAGCCTATCATCAAATTTCATATTTCTTGATTGAAAATGCATATATAAATATTCAACCTTTTTAAGAACACCTAATTCTTTAGAAAAGAGTTCTATCTTGCCCTTATTCCATAAACATACATCATTTTTATGATTTATTATAGTCCACTGTTTATTATTCTCATAATTAAATTTTACTTGAACTATATTTGATGGTTCAATCTTTAAATTTAAGGAAAAGTCCTCACTGAAAATCTTCCTATTGTTTTCAATAAAAATATCATGTACGCATCTTCCATTACCTATTCCAACTGGCTCATCAAAAACATAAGTGTCTGGTAATGATAAAACCTTCTTGTATATAACGTTTCCATTCAAAGGTTTCATAAACTCTCTATTTATTTCAAATGTATTTCTAAACATTGTTAGATGTCCTAAACAAAAAATTTTATCATAGGTATCTAACATATCGTCAGAAATAAATGAGTTTAAATCTCCAAAAACTAAATCCATGTCACAGAATCCCCAGAATTTACTTTTTTTCAATTCTTCTTCAAAAATATAACCGTAAGTAGGTTTAAAATCACAAATTTTATGATAATCCCTTATGTCAACTTTTATATCTAGTTTTCTTTCAATTCTATTTTTAAAGTTTTCAAAACTCATTTGCAATACTTTGACATTCTCAGGATATGTGTAGTCGTTAGTATTATCAGTCACAATAATCCATGAATAATCTCTATTATAACCGCAACTTTTCAAAAACAGTGGAAAATAATTAGGAAAACTTCCAAAATAAGGAATTACAAATGTGCACTTAAAATTCTTCACGATATTATCCTCTTATTACTTTTAGTTCAATTAAATATTAAATTAATCTTTCTGTATAACTATTTTTTTCTCCAAAAAAATTATATTGTTTTAACCAATAAAAAAGCTTATAAATAATCATAGCTATTCTTAACTTTTTCTTCAAAATTAAACCAACAATAATATTTTTAGGCTTTTTCACCTTGCATAAAACAATAAGATTTTTATTATAATTTTTGATAATTTTCCTAAACTCCTTGGAATTCAGTAAAAAAAGTTTCTCTTTTTGTAATTGTAAATTATTAATCTTATTTATAAAAAACAAATACAGATATATACTATTAAACAGAGCATTAGCTATATATATATCTATCTTCTCACTAGTTAAACTGACATCACTATTTTCTAAAATTTTCTTTGATTCTTTTAGGAAAACCATATTCGATTCAAACCAACGATCGTCATATTTTTTTGTAATAGAAACTTCGTTAACTTCTCTTTGTATATACCACGAAGTATTATCGTAACTTATTTTTGCACCACTACACAAACATTTTAAAATATACAAAGCATCTTCCCCATAAACAACTTTAGAATTAAATCTTATATTATTTTGTTCAAGAAAAACTCTTTTAAATATTTTTGAATGTGGTGCTGATCCATTTACAGGTACCTTATCTCCTATTCCAAAGACACCATTTACCAAAACTTCTGGTTGCATATCAGTATCTGTATAGTCTCTTGAATAATAAATTAAATCATATTCCCCAGTCAATCCTTCAACTACATGCTGTAATTTATCAGAATCAACAACATCATCTGAATCAATAAAAGTAATAAAATCTCCCTTAGCATATTCAACACCTAAATTTCTTGCTGTAGATACCCCTCCGTTTGTTTTATCTACAACTATCATTCTTTCATCTTTTATTTCTTCAACAATTTTTATTGAGTCATCAGTAGAACCGTCATTAACAATAATACATTCAATTTCATTTGACTTAATCCTTTTTATTGATTCTATGCAGCTTTTAATAAAGGCTCCACTATTATACATTGGAATAATTATTGATAATATTATTCTTTTTTCCATAATCTAAAACCACCTAATATTTTTTCAAAAGTTGAAATACAATATCTGTTTTTTAACAACAATAATATAATAAAATAAATTAATATTGATAACAAAATCTTCACAATCAACCCATAAATAAATGTAAATTGTAACATATCAACAGCCATACAAATACCAATAACACCAAATGTACCTACAAGTACTGTCAAGAGATTCTTTCTAAAATAGTCAATTGTAATAACTTGTATTCCATAAAACACAACAATAAGCATATTTATAACTTCAGCAACCACAGTAGTAAAGGCTGCAGCATTTTCGCTAAAATATGGGATTAAAATTATTGTTAAAATAATATTAACAACAGCACTAATAAGATTAGCAATCATAACTATTTTTTCTTTCTTAGCAGGAATTAAAACACAATCAGTATAAAACCAACCAAATATGGTTGGAATAATTGCTAAACTAAGTAATTGTAATGAACTTACTGATTTAATAAATTTAATACCTGCCAACAGAATAACAATTTCCTTACTAACTAATATTAACCCAACTGATATTGGAAAAATTAACATTAAAGAAATATTAAGTACTGAGCTAGCTAAAGTATTATATTTTTTATATTGTTTCTTTCCGAAAAGCATTGATAATCTCGGAATATAAACAACTAATGCTGCAGATAATAGCGTCTTTAATATACTGTATATTTTTGACGACACACTATAAATACCAACAGTATGAGCTCCCTTCATAATTCCTAAAATCGTTATATCAGAAGATACATAAACTTGAATTGCTATTCCTGAAACAAATAAAATCATTATTGGTTTTAAATGCCTCTTTAATTTCATTTTTAATGTAAGATTTAACTGTAAAAATCTCTTTGCATGTACATAATTTAGTATATTCGAGCCTACGCTAGAAAATACAGTAATTGCAGAATATGCCAGAAAATCCTCTCTGTTTTTTACAAAAACAAAAAGTAAAAATATAGAAATTATTTTAAACACTATGCTACGTAGAGTCATATATGAATAATCTTCATAAATTGTGTAAATCCACTCAGTTCCAATCGTTGAAAAAAAAATTTGTATACTAAATATAATAATACAAATAGTATAGTCTTGAAGATTTTTAAATAACAACAAAATAGTTATTAATAATATATATGCTATAAGTGTAGATAACATATTTATCGAGAATACTTCACTCGAAAAATTACTTATTTCTTCCCTATTATCTCTATACTTTGCTCCTTCTCTAATTGCATAAGTATTAATACCTAATCCCGCAATTAATATAAAGTAACTAACAAATGAACTTGAAAAATTATATATTCCTAAATTATCTGCTCCCAATATTCGTGAAACATAGGGAAATGTAATAAGAGGAAAAATTATGTTCAGAACACTTCTCAATGTATTAAGTAATACATTAATCTTTAATGACTTCATTTTATAAAATTCCTTCTAACTAATTCTATGAACTACCATTACTAAATAATATAGAAAATACTTAATTACTCAACATCCCATTTTTTTTATTGATATAAGCAATTGTTATTAATATGAAAGTTACTGACCAATACTGAAACATACCATTGGCCATTAAATAATTTAAAAAATACATACTAATAACGACAATCGAATACAAATTTTGACGACAAATTCTCAACATGATAAATATATATGTTGCAACCGAGAGCGATCCAAGTTCAAACATAACTTTTATAAAATCTAGTTCAAAATCTACTCCAATATATGAAAGGTTCATCTTACTTAAAAATGCACTTGTTGATCCCAAACCATATGAAACAAATCCACGTTCCAACACAAACCAAAATCTATAAATCCTAGCCATTGTAAAATCAGCAAAATCAATATGTAATAATTGTTCAAAATATATTGAATTTTCTGGTAAATACATATAATATGTAAAGCGGACAATAATAAACCATATCAAAGCATATAAAAATATATTTTTTTTGATATATATATCTTCTGATTTAAAAACTTTTATTCCATAAAGAATGAGAAGCATTATCATCAACACCCGCTTAAAAATTAATAAATTAATAAATAATACTAATGCAAGCATGATAGGATGTTTTTCTTTATTATATATAAAATAAACTCCTAATGGTGCAGCAAACTGTGGGAAAATATTATTTTCAAATGGTGAGGTCGAATTAAAAAAAGATATTTTTGTATAATTACTCAGTATAATTAAATTTTCTCCTTCATTACACAACAACGCTATTACAACTATTATCAAGGCAATACTCATAAATAAATCTAGGTTATCTTCAGATATGTAATTTAGAACAACAAAAGTAATGATAAACGGCAGAAAAATTTGAATTATTCCTAATAAAGAATCTGGAGTAAATCGGCCTACGGTATGCGATTGCCATAAAGTAGATAATAAAAAAACGCTTGCTAATATTCCACCATTTTTTATTTCATATTCATAAACGTAATTATGGCCATCATTAATCTTATTAACAATAGTTTGAATAAAGCAGAATAAGACTGGTAATAATAGTACAACATATTGACTAGCTTTAGTCCATGAACTATCAACTAGTATACCTACTTGAACCATTATTTCCAAAATAAAAGACATGATTAAACTCAGTAGTAACCAAAAATTTACACTACTAACCTCAGGAATTCTAATTTTCATAACACATTCTTTCTAAAAAAAGTAAAATTCAAAAATACACTAAACACACTTAGAAATACTGTTAAAAATAGTTCTAATTGAAAATCATGTTACTTTTTAAAATCATTATAATATTCGATGAATTTATCATAATTAAGAAATAGTGGTTTATTATCTCTAAGTTTCTTCAAACTTGTTTCATAGTTTCCCATAAGTCTCAATTTTTTATCAAATTCAGGAATCAAATTATCATTAGTGCCACAAAATAGAAAAAAGTATTCATCTAATTCCTTTTCCTCTGGGTACTCTCCGAATTGTTTTACATAGTTAAAGACGTAATTTACTGCTTCATCAAGTTGCCGTTGTTCTCTTTTTTTCTTAAACTCCTCCAAAGACATTATCTTTTTGGCAGGATTTCCAGCATAAACTGAATTTGCTTCCACAAAGCCACTAACAACTGCATTAGCTCCAATAATTGTGTTATCTCCTATATGAGCCCCTCCTAAAATAGTTGCTCCCCACCCAATAAAAACATTGTTACCGATAAATGTTTCACGCTGATTACCCAATATTTTACCATAAACAGCTTTTAAGACAGACCAGCTATAATCATGTGTTAAAATCGTTACAGGTCCTGTCATCTGTACAAAATCTCCTATCTTTAGCATATGAGGGTTTTGTAAGTCTATTGTAGTATTAAAAGGTCTATAAATTTGAACACCTTTACCAACCTGAACACCTTTACTTTTTAAATAATTAACATAACTTTCACTATCAGATTTAAAACCAAATAGCTTTCTTTTTATTATCTTCTTTAAATTCATCATTTCTCCTTAAACTACCAGTACTAAAAGAATTCCCAATTTATTTTTTAATAAATAAAGAAAAACTCTTTGTTTAAACCCAATTCTATCTATTGGATATTCTGACACTGTTCTTTGCACTGTCTTATCATTTAAAATTCTATCAATCCTAGAAATAATATCTTTCTTTAAATTTCTCTTTTCATTTTTAATACTAGATCTTACATTAACAAAAAATTGCCTTTGTAATCTATTTAACGCATTCTCACCTAATTTTTCAGCAATTATTTTTTCTTCTAGATAATTATACAATTTTGTGAAAGAAGGCAAAATATCAGGACGATACTTTTGAGATAGAGAACCTGGTGTTATTCGATAGCCATATTCCGTTGATGAAATAACAACAGCTCTTTGAGAATATTTAAAATACTCAATATCCCATACAATATCTTCTGAAATCAGCTCTCTTTCTGAAACAAATCTCAAATCATATTTTTTTATTATCTCCATAGAAAACATAACATTCCACACAGACATTTTTATACTATCATGTCCCTTAGGAGATGAGCCTAATAGCATTGGGAAGAGTCTTCTATAGACATCATTTTCATAAATCTTCAAATCATATTTTTCGTAAGAAAGAATATTATTATCAGTGTCTATCCTTCTATAACCACCAACAACAGTATCTGCATGACACCTATCAACCTCCTCCATAAGTTTTGTGACCATCGTTTTCCCGACAATATCATCAGAATCAACAAAAGGTTATATACTCACCTTTTGCTTTCTCAATTCCAGTATTCCTCGCAAAACCTAATCCTTCATTTTTTTTATGAACTACTTCTATAAACTGATACTTTTGTGCGTATTCATCACAGATATAACCGCTATTATCTGTTGATCCATCATCCACAAGAATAACTTCAATATCCTTATATTCCTGATTAATCACACTATCAAGACATTGTTTCAAATATTTTTCTACATTATACACCGGAATAACAACCGAAACCCTTGCCATTACCTTATTACCTCACCAGTATTTACAAAATTATTTTTTTCTTACAAAATAAATTCAAAACCTAAAAAAGCATCTTCATCAGATAAAATTCATTCAATTACGAATTATCTTTTATATTTGCTTTTATCTAAAGTTTTATAACTTCTAATTTTTCTTGCTGGGCAGCCTGCATAAACACTATATGGATCGACATCTTGTTCACTAATACTTTTTAATTGCTTATTTGAATACTCCTGCCCATTATATGTGACATTAAAATCGCAATTTTCATAATACCTCCACTTCACAAACGCACTTATAATGAATTTAAAATCTTAGTTATGTTAACTTTACTATTTTTTCCAAATGGTTCGTAAGAAGCTCTTATTGTCTTTGATTTCGGAAATTGTTTTATGTATATACCATTCTTATTAGGAAAATTTGACCACTTATTACAAGTAAAAAATATCTTATTAGCATACGGTAAATTATTAAATTGTTTTAAATCTCTTTTTGTGCAACCATTTTGATCATTGAATTTTACTAAAATTCTCTTCCAATTAATTCTTTTTATACGTCTCATCCATTTATCATAGGCCTCTTTTTCATTATCATAATGTAAGAAAAATATTTCAACAGTATTTTTCCCATTCGATAATAAACCTATTGGATATGTACCAAAACGCTTATCTCCACCAACCTCTTCATAATCTTTCCATCGTGAATCTTCGGGTTGAATAAATGTAAGTTTTCCTTCTATATAACCTTTTAAATCAGATAAAAATTCAATATAATCTTTTGCCATAAAAAACATTCCAACTGTAGGCGTTTGCTTAGGCAGGTTATAACTTTCATAAATCATTCCACCCCAACAATTATTAGAAATAATTGTAAAATCTGTGCTTTTTAGCTGCTTTCTACGATAATCTGCTAAACCTATGCGCCAATAATTTAACAATTTTAGCCTTAATCCTTCGTATGTTAACATCTTCTCTCCCATTAATTTATTCTATTTTATAAATGAGTATAAACTTTCATACAATTCCTTTAGTTTCTTTGCATCTTCGTCTATATCATATCCAGCATCTCTTACTTCTTTAAAAATCTTATCTTTATTAATATTACGATCTTCTATCTTCAGCTCTACTATATCTTTCACCCAAGTTTCTGGCGTAGTCTCAATGGATTCAAATTCTACAAGTGACGTTATTTTACATTCATTTGTAATATTATCTGAAATAAGACAAGATAGACCAGAAATCTGCCACTCAATCACTACTAATGGCAAACCTTCATATAAACTAGGCAATAACATAACATCAAATGCCGATAGATAATCTGGAACATTATTTACTGCACCAATAAAAATGACATAATTCTCTAATTCTAGCTCTGTAACTTGTTGTTTTACTTTAGTAACAGTATCTCCTGTTCCAATAAGAACTAAGTAGGATTTTGGATATCTTTTGTGAAATTCATAAAAGATCTGAATCAAATACTTATGATTTTTTTGTTCGTTAAATCGGCCTACATGACCAATAACCAAAGCATCGTCAGGAATATGTAATTTTTTTCTGTACTGCAAACGTTTCTTCTGATTATATTCATACTTTTTCAAGCTGCGGCCATTAGGAATGACAATAAAATTTCTATTCCCAAACAGCCATTTTCCAGCTTCTTGACCACATGAAAAACACTCTGTATAAAGTTTATCAAATACAGGTCGAAGTATTTGATCTACCCTCTGGTTTTCACATATTGTATTGTGGCTATGTGCAATTCTTACCTTACACCCAGCTAACTTTGCAGCCAAAAGTTCAACACTCATGATTGCACTACTTCCATGAACATGGACGATATCAATTTTTTCTTTTGCTATATATCTAAATAACTTAAAAAAATACTTTATAATGTTCTGTTTTCTGTATGGGATAGAAACAACTTCACAGCCACTTTCTTTAACTCTTTGGAGAGTGCTTTCTTCTGCATTATTTGTTGCCAAAACCCGAATATCCATTCCAGATTTATCCATTGCCGTCACATATTCTACAATAAAGCTATTAATTCCGTCTGAAAACAATCCTCCTGTTGGAATTTGAAGAATTTTCATTAATTTCACTCCCTACTAATTATTCGATACCTGTGAGTTAAAAGATATGAATATGCTATCCTCTCTATGATTTTTACATTTTTTCTAAATTATCTAGAATCATTGAACTATCAGTTTTTCCTTGGTAAATCCAGTATTTTCAAATCATTATATTAATTATTATCCTTAAAAATCATTCATACTGCCGAAAGAAACATTAACCTCTTTTTTCAATTGAATAGTGTATCAAATACATTACATATGATTCTTTGTAACCATAATATTAAGCAAGTTTATTAGTGGCCATACTACTATGCATTGCTTTTGTTTTCCTGTTCAATTTTTATATAAATATGTTGTATGATATCAGGATTAATTATCTCAGAAAACTTACGTGCAAATAGATTCTCGTTACTCATCAACAATTCTTCATCTTGCTTTCTAAAAGTATATGGATTACCATTTTTTCCCCTACTCCAATCTATACACCTAAGATTTGCTGCCTCGTTACCAACAGGTTGGTAGATACGGTCTTTGAACCCACAATTATAAGCAATAGTTTGGATAAACAATTCATCTGCACAATTTGTATATTGAAATATACTTGTTATTTTCTCTTCATGTTCTAAAATTGTCTTTACTAACTCATTCGTTATACTTACCCATTGTGAACCATATTTAATTTGCCAATCTAGATTCTTGACCCTATTAACACCAAAAATTATTTGTAGAACAAGAGAAACACGTTCACAAAATGTAAAGAAGCTATTTTTCCAATTTTCAGTATATCTTCGTCTATAATTTTGAAGAAAATGATAGTATTTTGTTCGCCTAGAAATCTCAGGATTATCTTCTAGGATATTATTATCATATAAGATAAATTCTTTGCCCTTATTTTCTTCAAAAAATAAGTCAATTTCTTTATTATTTTTAAGTGGTAGGTCCACTCCAGAAATAATATGATAATAATCATATCCCTCAATGTATGCTTGTTCAAGAAGGAACATTTCAACTTGTACTTGAGAAAAACCTCCCCAATATACTGTAAACTCACGATAAAACCTTAGTGATGATTTTGTTACAGAATCTAAAAAATAAGACTCATCAAAGTCTTTGCTTTTTTTATCTACATGAACAAAAATATCATGTGTCTGACTATCCAAGCATTCTATTAACTTTTTCAATTGCCCCCAATTATTATGTGCAATGATTAAAAAAGCATGTTTTTGCATAATTTATCCTACTCTTTTACGTTATCTAATAATTTAACCACTATATCTTCAAGATCTTTATTAAATTTTTTATTGTTGTTTCCCATGTCATATTCTAACTCGGCAACAATACTATTGTAATTTTCAATAGTCTCCCCCAATTTATCTACATCTTCAACCAGAATGATAGTTCCCATTCTTTTTGCTACATTTCTTGCAAAATCTACTTGATGGTCATTGACATGTTCACCAAACTTTTCTTGTCTAGGTACAACAATTGGCTTTTTGCCATTTGCAATGGCACTCATAAAAGTCGCTGGACCTCCGTGAGTGATAATAATATCAGCTTTTTGCATAAATTTACTCATTTGATCAAAACTTATCAAACGAGACCACTGACAAAATTTAGGTTCGTAGATAGAATATCCTGTCTGAATAAAGACCTCTTCCTTTATCACTCCTGTTTCAACTAAATGATCCACTTCCTGAATTAAGCGATTAAAAGGTTGTTCGTGTGTTCCTACTGTTACAAAAATCATTAAAAGATACTCCCTAAATTAATAGCTTTTGGATAAACTTTTTTCATCTCTTCCCATTGAACAATGAACTTATCCGTCACAGGGTACACTAATTTTCCTGTAACTGTTGGTTTATCAATTCTATCAAAGACTTCAATATAAACCGTCTTAGCTCCAAATAGTTTACCAATGTAAAAGAATGGAACGGCTACCGCAGCTCCAGATGAAATAATGACATCAGGTTTTTCTTTTTTTAATACTTTAATAGCTAGAAAAGTATTTTTAATTAAATTTTTTAAGTTTCGATTTGTAGGAAAGTGACAAGAATACATTTTTTCATCTTTTAAGATGCTTCTTGCATCCTCTTTATCAAAGGTTACCCAAAAACGTTCTTCATCCTTCCAGAATGGTTTTAACATATTTAGATGTGCTAAATGCCCTCCAGATGACCCTACTAAACAAATTTTCATTTTTTTCTCCCAATACAAGAATGAAGAGGGGGCTCTACCTACTTCCCTCTCTTTTTAGTACGACTCCAAATGTTTTGGCAATAATTTTAATATCTTCACTAATGCTCCAGTTTTGGATATACTTCATATCAAGCGCTACGACTTTTTCAAAGTCGGTAATATCACTACGACCACTAACTTGCCATAAGCCGGTAATTCCTGGTTTGGTAGTCAAGCGTTTGAAATGATGTAACTCATAGTGATGATATTCGTCAAGTGTTGGTGGACGTGTGCCCACAACAGACATTTCACCTTTTAAGACATTGATAAATTGTGGTAATTCATCAAGTGACCAATCACGTAACTTATGTCCAAATGGGAAGATACGGGGGTCGTCTTCCATCTTAAACATTAAGTCAGTATCCAAATCATTTTGTGCTAGTAATTCTTTTTTGCGTTCTTCGGCATCGGTGTACATGCTTCTAAATTTGTAAATCTCAAAAACTTTACCGTTTTTACCAACACGTTTTTGTTTGAAGATTAGAGATCCTGGTGATTGTTTCTTGACTATCGGTGCAATAATAATAGCTACAATCCCAGTAATCACTAAGCCAACTAAAGCCATTGCAATATCCATAAGACGTTTTAAAGCAATTTGACGGAATTTTACAATATTGAATGCTGTCGTTATGAAGGTCGTATCACCTAATTTTTTTAGAACACTATTTCCAACATAGAAGTCCGAATAATTCCCAACAGCTACTGTCGTTGGAATTCCTAACAATTTTAAGCAATGAGCAAATTCTATAAAATCATCTTGGTGATTTTTGGTAACAAATATCTCGTCAACTTGGTGATTTGCCACAAAATCTCTAATTTCTTTAGTAGTTTTTAAGATAGGCTGTGAAATGTCAGGATTATCACGACGACTAATATAAGCAGCGATATGGTAATTGGAATGATTAAGTTCTTTAATGACTTCCTTACCATTCGTAAAATCCGTGACAAACAATACCTGTTTAATGTCTGTTGCATGACTTTTGAAAAGATTCTTAACTAAAATACGTCCAATGAAGACAAAAAGGCTTACTAAAATAAAAATTTGCCCCAAGAAGAAATAAGACATCTGTGAAATGTCATGGATAAAACGAATTTTCCCAAGTATCAGTACAAAAGTAAATAAAACTAAAACTTTCATACCATGAATCGCAGATGCCTTCAATTCTTTTAAATAACCACGATTTGTAATTGAAGAGTATTCATCGCTCAAAACACTAACAATCACAATCAGAATCCCAAAAACAACTGCAAAGAACTTACTATCAAAAAGAGCATAAGGATAAAATTGTGCTAAGATGAGGTAACTTACCACCAAAGCTATAATATCCGACAAAAGGTAAAAAACTTTCTTTTTCGAATCTTCGCTATACATATAACTCCCTGTTCCCTATTCTAGGGTAAAGGTATCACCTATTTTTTTCGTTTCCCTCTACCAACTTTTGTTTTTTCTTCACTTTTTCCGTAATTACCATAACTACCGTACCCACTGTAACTACCATATGAACCATACTTATCTAAGTGAATATCATATTTATTCAAAATAACACCAAGGAAAACCGAACCACTTTGTTCTAATTGTTCCTTTAGTTTTGCAACTGTACGACGTCTATCTTCTCCTGCTTTTGTCACAAGCAAGCTAGCATCTGAATGGTGTGCTAGGATAGCAGCATCAATAACCAAACCAAGCGGTGGTGTATCAATGATAACATAATCGTAAAGTCCACGAACAGTTTCAATCATCGCTTTGAAGTTATCATTTTGAATCAACGATGTTGGATTTGGTGGAACTTGCCCAGCAGGAATAATCATCAAATTATCAATACTTGTGTCACAAATAACATCTGACAACTCTGCATTTCCAGATAAGAAACTTGTCAAACCATCATAACGTTCTTGTGATTTGAAAGTTCCTGACATGACTGAATTACGTGTATCTGCATCAATCAAAAGGGTACGGAAACCTGCACGCGCAAAAGAAATTGCAAGGTTAACAGACGTTGTTGATTTTCCTTCGCCAGGTTGAGCCGAAGTTAACGTAATTACTTTTAAATCACGTCCACTAAATTGAATATTGGTACGGATAGAATTATAATATTCCTCCATAGATTTAACCATTTGAGCTTTAGCTCTCACTAATTCTAATCGTGGCATGAGTTATACAATTCCTTTCTTTATAATTTATCGACGTCTGGTACCACACCAAGAAGGGTCATACCAAGGACTTCTTCGATATCTTCTGGACGACGCACACGATCATCAAGTACTTCTGCTACCAAGATTCCTACGATAGCTAAGAAAACTCCAGCTAAAGCACCAATAACAGCATTTATCTTAACATTTGGTGATGATGGATGACTTGGTTTTGCTGCTGATTCAAGTGTTGTGACATCATCAACTTTTGTGACGGCTTTAATCTTTTCAGCCGCAACTTCACGAACAGTATTTGCGATATCACAAGCTCTTTGCGCATCTGTATCTGTAACAGCAATTGAAATGACACGAGTATCTGTTGGGATAGTTACCGCAATTTCTTTAGAAAGTTCACCAGTAGACATTGAGAGTTTTTCTTGGTCGATAACTGATGACAAGACTTCACTTGATGTGATAACTTCCTTGTAGTCGTTAACCAAGTAAGACCCTGCTTGAAGGTCTTGGTTAGTAAGACTTGTATCGCTGCTACGGCTAACAACGTAGATACGTGTCGTAGAGGTATACTTAGGTTTAATGAAGAAAACACTACCTAGTAAAGCAATTGTTCCCACAAGCAATCCGACAAAGATGATAAAGAATTTTTTACTCCATAACTTTCTCAACAAGTACAAAACGTCAATTTCGATACTTGCATTATCATTTGTATTCATACATTCTCCTATAAATATTTATTTTCTAATAAAGTTTTAGCATTTCCTTCAAAGAGATCGAAAGCACGTCTATCACCAAAGTCTCTAGTAATAATGTCTCGTGCTTGGTCAATGTAAGGCGGACGAGGTCCTAAGTTATGCATATCACTTGCTACGATATGAACCAAATTTTTCTCTAAGAAATAGCGTGCACGTTTTTTAAAGACACGATTCTTGTCACCAAAAAGTCTTGGCTTTAAGACATGAGCACTATTAATCTGTGTGTAGCACCCCATGTTAATCAATTCGTGTACGCGGTCTTCTTGATTTTCAAGGGCATTGTAACGTTCGATATGAGCGATGATAGGTGTCACACCAAGCATGAGGACTTTTGTTAGTCCGTCATGAATCTCCTTCCACGAAGTCTTCATGCTAAACTCAATCAAAGCAAACTGTGTATCGTTCATGCGAGGCACTTGGTGATTTTCTAACTTCTCAAGAAGCGCATTATTATAGTAGAGTTCGCCACCATATAAAATCTCAAGTCCTTCAAACTTAGCTTCTGCCGCTTCCTTGACTTGCTTGAAGTTTTCCCAGATCTTTTCCTCTGGTGTCTTAAACAAATCGCGTCGTCTGTGTGACGTTGAAACAATCGTTCGCACTCCTTGGCGGTAACTTTCCCCAATCAAAGCTAAACTTTCTTCTATAGTAGATGGTCCATCATCCACATCAAAGACAATGTGTGAGTGAATATCTATCATCTAACTTACTTACCTTCCATAACATCTTTAATGGCTTGCGAAGCTTTAGCAACACTAGCATCATCCAACTGAATCATATAAAGACTTGATGATGGCATGGCATACGAAGTCAACCCACCAGTAGAACCTGTACCTGTTACTTCTTGTGATGTAACAGTGAATTTCTCACCTGAATCCAATTGACTGTTGACCAATTTCATCACAGTGTCAAGTTTCATATCTGTCTGAATTGAATCTTGTACGTTTGAAATAATCGTTGAATAATTAGAAACTGATTTTAACGAAGTCATTTTATTAAGGATTGCTTGAATGACTTTCATTTGGTTATTACCACGGTCATAATCACCATGTTCGAGGCTATAACGTTCACGAACAAAACCGAGAGCTTTATCAGAATCAAGAGTTACATTTCCAACTGGAAAATCATAGTTACCATGAAGACTTGTAAATGCCTGACTATTATAAACCGTTACACCACCTAGTGCATCAATCAACTTCAAGAATGAATCGAAGTTAAGACGAGCGTAGTAGTCAATGGTGATGCCATAGAGGTTTTCAAGAGTCTTCTCTGAGGTTTCAACACCATAGATACCAGCGTGGGTTAATTTATCATATTGATCAGCGCCACCATCTGGAATCTTAACATAAGCATCTCGAGGCGTCTCCGTCATCAAAATCTTATGAGTATTCATATTGACTGTTAAGATTAAGTTGACATCTGAACGTGAAACCGTTGAAATTGAACCATAGGTATCAATACCACTGATGTAAATGTTAAAGACATTTGAATCATGTGCTTTAGCTTCGTCTTTGATGCTTGTCTTAATCTTATAAGAATAGATGGTCTTAAGATTTGATCGGTAGTTCTCATAAGACATTTCAAGCAAGCTTGAATAAGCACTGTTAAAGACCATAGCTTGACTTGATCCGTTAACTAGGTTCTCATAAGCAGTTTGATAAGAATCAACTTTTTCTGTCGCTAAATCTACTCCCTTTTCTGACTTAATATGAGACAACAGTTCATTGATATTGCTACCGTCAGCATCTGTCGGAGCTTGAACACTTGTGAGGTCAGATACATCATTAACTGAGCTATTGCTTGGAACAACCACACTCATCTCAATCTCTGAGTAAGAGGCTGTTTCATTCATATTATGTGCTACATCGACCAATGACTTAAAGGCAAAGAGGGAAACTGCAGCAATGATAGAAAAGACAACCAAAAGCACTGTTGTTAGAACCCTGCTCCTTTTAAGAATGCTCAATGTTAAACACAAAGCAAAAATAGCTACTAATATAACACTATAAACAACGTTAAGATGCCTAAATGCCAAGATATGATGAGCATACATCATATATATAGCAAGACCAGCAAGTACAGCATATAGGACTAAAAGCGTCGCATTCACAATCTTCAAATCAGCAAATCGAGAGCGCCGCCGTGAGCTCTTATGGTGCTTATGATGACTACTGTGATGGTGACCATGGTAACTACCATGATGATGTGAGTGAGTCGGCATTTTAATAAATCTCCGCTTCCTAATTAATTGTTAACGTTCTTATTTTACCACTTTATAGGGCTTATTGCAATTTCTAAAAAACTGTAACTTTACATGATAATTCTTATACTTTTTATAAATATTAGTTTTGACAACGTTTTATTTCTTTTAAAAATACTGTTTTTATGGGTTTGTTACGTTTTTTGTTATGTTTTTGAAAAGAAAGTTACCATAATGTAATCATTCGCTTTTTATCGTAAGTTTTTATACATTTTTCAAGTTTTATTCATTTTTAGATGTAACTTCCAAACAAAATAATCTTTTAATCATTAAAAATTGGAAACACTATCATTAGAAAAGCTTCTTCCATTTATTTTTAGACTTTTAATCCAAAAGTTTGTCTTTTTATCGCTTTCACATCAATAGTATTTCCACTACTTGCGGGATTTGCGATTTTGAGCTAAACTAAGGCTATGAGAATACAACAATTACACTACATCGTTAAAATCGTGGAAACGGGCAGTATGAACGAGGCTGCAAAACAACTCTTCATCACTCAGCCAAGTTTGTCAAATGCCGTTCGTGACCTGGAACACGAGATGGGGATTGAGATTTTTATTCGTAATCCTAAGGGAATCACTCTGACAAAAGACGGGGTTGAGTTTCTTTCTTATGCGCGCCAAATACTTGAACAAACAGCGCTTTTAGAGGAACGTTACAAGAGCAAAAACACCAACCGTGAGCTCTTTAGCGTCTCTGCGCAGCACTATGCTTTTGTAGTGAATGCTTTTGTTTCACTTCTGAAAAAGACAGACATGACACGCTATGAGCTTTTCCTTCGTGAAACCCGAACATACGAAATTATTGATGACGTCAAAAATTTTCGTTCTGAAATCGGGGTGCTTTTTCTAAACAGCTACAATCGTGATGTCTTGACAAAGATGTTTGATGACAATCATTTGACTTATACCAGTCTTTTCAAAACTCGTCCGCACATTTTTGTCAGCAAAAATAATCCGCTAGCTGAAAAGACACTGGTAACTATGGAAGATTTGGAAGAATTTCCTTATCTTAGCTACGATCAAGGAATTCACAACTCTTTTTACTTCTCTGAAGAAATCTTGTCACAAATCCCACACAAAAAATCAATCGTTGTCAGTGACCGTGCAACGCTTTTCAATCTCTTGATTGGTCTTGACGGCTACACTATTGCAACAGGTATCTTAAATAGCAACCTTAATGGTGATGACATCGTATCAATTCCGCTTGACGTTGAAGACATGATCGATATTGTCTACATTCGCCACGAAAAGGCTAATCTTTCAAAAATGGGTGAACGTTTTATCGATTATCTACTTGAAGAAGTACAATTTGATAACTAAAAACTCTTGGACAGAGTCCAAGAGTTTTTTATGTTCTATCCATTTCTCTTCAACTCACTTTTGATAATGTCATTAACTTGGTCTAAATAGAATTTTTCTTTGTTATATTTGACGCCTGCATAGGTAGCAAGGGCAATGATTTTATCTAGAAAGGCTTGGGATGAGAAATTCGTTGTGCGATGAAGTTCTTCTTCATCAAATGGTTTAATCAGATGAGCAAGAGGATTCCGAACGGATTTTTCAAAATTACGAAGTTCGCTGATTAACTGTTTAATTTCCTGAGGAAATTGTCCGTATTGTAAGAGTTCTGCCAAAGCTTTTGAAGTCACTTTGCCATCACGACGAATCTCAAGGTATCTATGAAAAATAGCATAGTCGCTCTGCTTCATTTTTGTAAACAGCCAAGTATCATACTGGTCGTTTTTAGCATCGTGGATATAGTTTTCCAAATTTGGAATTTCGCGTTTGGCAAGACGTTGAAAGAGCCGATATAGAATTGGACTAACAGAGCGGACAAAATCAATGATATTGCCATTTTTCACCTTAGCTTCCAAATCCATAATATAATTTGCTAATTGTTCTTCTTCATACGCATTGCTAATGATTGAAACGCCATAATTGGCTAAAATTGCTTGATTTTCTGCTGCATGTGAAAAAGCAAAGTCAACGTTAAGTTCCCTACGCTCTTTTAACATTTCTAAAAGATAACGGCTTTGTGCTGGAAAATCACTGTGCTGCTCTGCTATTTTCCAAGCGTGATTATAAGCATAGACATCCAAAAGGATGTCTATCGTCTCGTATATTTCTTGCATTAATCTGCAATAAGAGTCTCAAGACCGACTTTCATCATGTCTGTGAAAGTTGTTTGGCGTTCTTGAGCGGTTGTGTCTTCGTCAGCAACAAGGCTATCAGAAATCGTCATGATACCGAGTGCTTGAACGCCGTGTTTTGCTGCGAGATAGTAAAGTGCAGCGGCTTCCATCTCAACAGCTTTCACACCAAGTTGCCCGAGTTTGACATTGTTTTCAGCAAAATCTGAATAAAAAGCATCAACAGATAACACGCTACCAACGTGTGTTGTCATTCCAAGGTCTTGCGCAATATGGTAGGCTTTGTCAAGCAAGGTAAAATCAGCAATTTGTGGAAAATCATATTGTGGCCATTCATTTTTAATCATGCTTGATGTTGTTGCTGCTGCTTGTGCAAGGACGAGTTCACGCACGTGAACGTCTTTATTAAGTGAGCCAGCTGTTCCGACACGAATTAATTTTTTAACGCCGTAAGATTGGATTAATTCAGTCGCGTAGATAGAGATTGATGGCATACCCATACCTGTTCCCATAACACTGACACGTTCACCTTTGTAAGTACCTGTGAAACCAAGCATGCCACGGACATTGTTAAAGCAAACAGCATCTTCTAGGAAGTTTTCAGCAATGAATTTTGCACGGAGTGGGTCTCCCGGAAGTAAGATTTTATCTGCGATTTCGCCTTGTTTGGCTTCGATATGGATTGACATAAATTTTCCTTTCAATATATTCAATAAGTTTTTTGATGATAATAGCTAGCACTACTGCGATTAATAAGACTGGCAGGGCTTGAAGCTTTTGTCCTGTAAATGAGACAACTAAGCCTACCGCTGTCAGCGGTGCATTCATTGTGATTGCTAAGAATACACTTGAGCCGATGAGCATAGCTGAGGCTAGTGAAATAGTTGGAAAGATTTGGCTACAAAGCACAGCACCAAGAAATCCCAGAACTGCTCCCATTGAAAATGAGGGAGTCAAGGTTCCACCGTATGCGCCATTTTTTAGCGTCAGCAAGACCACAAACGCCTTAACGACAACAATCACAGCAGCATACTGAACAGTCATACCATCAAAGACACCCTGCGCCATAGCTGCGCCATTTCCCAAAATCTCAGGAAAAATAAGCGATAAACTAGCTAATAGTAGAAAAGTCAGTGGTAAGCGCCATAAAACGTTGTGGTCAGTCGTTTTTTGGGCTTGTGCTTTTTGGGTAAGTCTGCGAAATAGCTGCGCTATTGGCGAGATGAGAACCACAAGAAACATTGCCAAAATAGCAGTCTTTACATCCAGCGTTACTTGAGCAGTCTCATAAAGTGGCGCATCTGAGATGACCACTCCTGCTACGATGCTTGCTAAAATCGTCGTTACTGAGACGGAAATCAGATTAAGAACTGAAATTCCCAACCCAAGCGTTTCAAAGGCGAAAAAGATACTGGCAACTGGTACTTGATAAACTGCCGCTAGACCAGCCGAAGCCCCACAAGCAATTGCGAGCTTTCTATCTTGTAAGGTTAGTTTCAAGTAGTCAGATACACGTCCAGCTCCCAAGGCACCAAGTTCGCGAGGCGCTCCTTCTTTTCCGATTGGTGAGCCTGCACCAACAGAGGCCACTTGCAAGAAAATATTGGTCAAATGAATCCAAAGTTTTGGCATTTTCGATGCTGGATTTTCAGCTTGCATCTGAGATTTGACAGAAATAATCTGACGATTTTTTCGTTGTAGAAAATACCAGAGAATCGCTGAGATAATCCCTGCAAGGACAATCAAAATGAACTGCTTAGTCGAAACTGCTTGAGTGGTCGATGTCTCGCCGTGACCAAAAACCAGGTACTCAATTAAGTCTAAAAATTCATGAAGTAAGATGCCACCTAAACCAGCTATCAAAGCTGTTAAAATCAGCACTCCTCCAAAACGTAAACAGTAGCTAAAATGTTTAAATCGATTATTTTGTAAATGCATCTAAAAAATACTTTTTAAATACGTTTTAAGGTAAATTTCCTAAATTATAGTTCTGCCAAAACTGATTTGACAAGTGTTTTGAAGTCTTCTTTAATTTGTTGTGTAACAGCAACAACTTCTTCGTGGTTAAGTGAGCTTTGGAAACCTGCAGCGTGGTTTGTAATAGCTGAGATTCCAAGAACTTTCAAGCCTGAGTGAGCGGCAACGATAACTTCTGGAACAGTTGACATACCTACAGCATCCGCACCAAGAGTTTGGAAGGCACGAATTTCAGCAGGTGTTTCGTAACATGGACCTGACACACCAAGGTAAACACCTTCGTCAAGTTTAATACCGATTTTTTCAGCAACTTTGTGAGCGATTGCTCGGTATTCAGCAGTGTAAGCATCTGACATATCTGGGAAACGAGGTCCGAAGTCATCAAGGTTAGCACCAATCAATGGATTTTGACCAGTCATGTTGATGTGGTCAGAAATTGCCATCAATGTACCAGGACCAAAGCCGATACCACCAGCAGCATTTGTTACGATAAGACCTTTACAACCAAGAGCTTTCATCACGCGCACTGGGAAAGTCACCAATTCCATTGGATTTCCTTCGTAAAAATGGAAACGTCCTTGAAGAGCAAGAACTTTGTGACCACCAAGGTCACCATAAACCAATTGACCTGCATGACCTGCTACTGTTGATTTACCCCAGTTTGGGATTTTTTCGTATGGAATAACAACAGCATTTTCGATTTGTTCGGCAAGTTCACCAAGACCTGAACCAAGAATAAGTCCAAATTCTGGGGCGTCACACGCTTGTGACACTAAAAACTGACGTGCTTCTTCAATTTTTTCAATAATTGTAGACATAATTACCTCTTATACTAATTTATCTAAGAATGATTCACCAATCATGGCTTTTTCAACACCAAAGTTTTCAGCAATTGTTGCTGAGATATCTGCAAAATGACCAACTGGCAAGACACCGTTTCCTTTAAATGCTGGGCTGTATGCCAACAATGGAATGTATTCACGAGTGTGGTCTGTACCAGTGTAAGTTGGGTCATTACCGTGGTCAGCAGTGATTAGAAGAAGGTCATCTTCTTTCATGCTTTCCAAGAGTTCAGGCACACGTTTGTCGAAATCTTCAAGGCAATCACGGTAACCTTGAGCATTACGACGGTGACCGTACATGGCATCAAAGTCAACTAAGTTTGTAAATGACAAGCCTTTTGTGAATTCAGGCAATTGCATTGTTTTAAGAAGGGTATCAACGCCGTGCATGTTTGATTTGTTGTGTCCCATGTCGTTTGTGATACCTGAACCGTTGAAGATATCATTGATTTTACCAACACCGTAAGTCGGCACACCAGCGTCAGCTAATTTATTAAGAACAGTTGGTCCAAATGGTGACAAGGCATAGTCACGACGGTTTGCTGTACGTGTGAAGTTACCAGGTTCACCAACGTATGGACGTGCAATGATACGACCAAGAAGAGCTGGACGTTCTAGTGTGATTGAACGAGCGTATTCACAGATTTTGTAAAGCTCTTCTACTGGGATGACATCTTCGTGAGCAGCGATTTGAAGTACTGGGTCAGCTGATGTGTAGATGATTAACTCGCCAGTTTCCATTTGACGTGGACCAAAGTCATCGATAACTGCTGTACCTGAGTAAGGTTTGTTAGCTTCACGAATGACTTTACGTCCTGAAAATTCTTCGATTTTAGTTAAAATTTCTTCTGGAAATCCACCAAGGAATGTATCAAATGGTTCTGTAATGTTAAGACCCATGATTTCCCAGTGACCAGTCATTGTGTCTTTACCAAGAGAAACTTCTTCAAGTTTAGTTGCATAACCTGTTGGTTGAGCTTCAGCTGGAACTGTTTTTAAAGGAGTTTCACGAGGAATATTTCCAAGACCAACTTTAGCCATGTTTGGAACATTAAGTCCTACAGTTTTTGAAATGTGACCAAGTGTATCTGATGCACCGTCTGGCACACCAGCATTGACAAAGTTATTGGCATCTGGTGCTGCACCAATTCCGACTGAATCAAGTACGACAAGATGAATACGATTAAATGTTGACATAATTTTCCTACTCTAGGGTGGTTACGGTTGGCACCCAAAACCTCCTAATCAACTGCAAGGTATGCAGGATTAGAAATAATCATTTAATTTTTTTGCGATAACATAGCAAACAGGAGACTATCGGCTGAACCAGTCAAACCATCTCCTGTAAACTTTCTTTATTTAGCTTCTAAAATTTTAACGCCGTCTTTGCCAGCAACGATAACTTTGTTAACCATACCGTTGAAAAGACCGTGCTCAACGACACCAACCATAGCTTTCAATTCTTTACCAAATTCAACTGGATTTTCAATCACGCCAAGGTCAAGGTCAATGATGTAGTTTTTCATATCAGTCACAAAGCGTTCGCCATCCGCCATACGGTATGATGGTTTGTAACCTTTTTTCTCAAATTCACGGAAAATGCGGTCAGCACCATATTGTACGACTTCTACAGGCAATTTGAAAGCACCGAGTGTGTCGACCATTTTAGATTCGTCAACAACCCAGATGTATTCTTTACTTGGTGTAGCAACGATTTTTTCCATAAGAAGAGCACCGCCGCCACCTTTGATGCCGTTAAAGTTTTTATCCACTTCATCAGCACCGTCGACAGTTACATCGATATCATCGATATCATCAACGGCTTTCAAAGGAATACCAAGACCTTCTGCTTGAGCTGTTGTTTGGCTTGAAGTTGTCACACCGACAACTTTAAGACCTTCTTCTTTCATACGACGACCGATTTCTTCAACGAAGAAATATGCTGTTGAACCAGTTCCAAGTCCAACAACCATGCCGTCTTTCACATACTGAGCAGCTGTAACACCAGCCATTTTTTTAAGTTTTTCCATAACAACCTCACCTAAATTTATATGTAAAACAAAAATTACCTATTTCCAACTAACTATTATATCATGATTTAGGGTGTTTTCGCTACAATGGATTACTCAAAAGTAGCTTTTCTGATCCTTTACTTTCAGCCCTCTTCTATTGCTTGAAAAAATTTTTTGCGTTACAATTAAATAAGATATTTTTTTGAAAATAACAGATTGGAATGACATAAATGATTACAAAAGAATTCGACACAATTGCTGCGATTTCAACACCTCTAGGGGAAGGGGCTATCGGAATTGTCCGACTTTCTGGGACTGACGCGCTAGCTATTGCTCAAAAAGTTTATCGTGGTAAAGATTTGTCAAAAGTTGCCTCACATACGATTAATTACGGGCATATTGTTGATCCTGATAATGATGAAATTCTCGATGAGGTTATGGTCTCTGTCATGTTGGCACCAAAAACGTTCACACGTGAAAATGTCATTGAGATTAATACGCACGGTGGGGTTGCCGTTACTAACGAAATCTTGCAACTCCTTCTTCGTCAAGGTGCTCGTCTGGCTGAACCTGGTGAATTTACCAAACGTGCTTTTTTGAATGGTCGTGTGGACTTGACTCAAGCGGAAGCCGTTATGGATATCATCCGTGCTAAGACTGACAAAGCTATGAATATTGCTGTCAAACAGCTAGATGGTTCACTTTCAAAACTTATCAATGATACCCGTCAAGAAATTCTAAATACCCTTGCTCAAGTTGAGGTAAACATCGATTACCCTGAGTACGACGACGTGGAAGAAATGACAACAGCTCTTATTCGTGAAAAAACACAAGAATTCCAAAGCCTTTTAGAAAATCTCTTGGCTACTGCAAAACGTGGTAAAATCCTTCGCGAAGGTTTGTCAACTGCTATCATCGGTCGTCCAAACGTTGGGAAATCAAGTCTTTTGAACAATCTGCTCCGTGAAGACAAAGCCATTGTTACTGACATCGAAGGAACAACCCGTGACGTAATTGAAGAATACGTCAACATCAAAGGTGTGCCTTTGAAATTGGTTGATACCGCTGGTATTCGTGAAACAGATGACGTGGTTGAAAAAATCGGTGTGGAACGTTCTAAAAAAGCTCTTGAGGAAGCTGATTTGGTTCTTCTTGTCCTTAACAGCTCTGAAGCGCTAACTGACCAAGACCGTGCTCTTCTTGAACTCAGTAAGGATAGCAACCGCATTATCTTGCTTAATAAAACTGATTTACCTGAAAAAATTGAAGCTGATGAATTGCCTGATGATGTGATTCGCATTTCAGTTCTTAACAATCAAAACATTGATTTGATTGAAGAACGTATCAACCAACTCTTCTTTGACAACGCTGGTATCGTTGAAAAAGATGCAACATACCTTTCAAACGCTCGCCATATTTCATTGATTGAAAAAGCGGTGCAAAGTTTGCAAGCCATCAATGAAGGGCTTGAACTAGGAATGCCTGTTGATCTTCTTCAAATTGATTTAACACGTTGCTGGGAAATTCTCGGTGAAATCACAGGTGATGCAGCACCTGATGAATTAATCACAAAACTCTTCACACAATTCTGTCTTGGGAAATAAGAAAAACTCGCCAGACGATGGCGAGTTTTTTAATACCTATTTTTCTAAAATAGCTTTGACACGCTTTTGAAGGTCTGGGATGACTTCTTCTTCAAACCATGGATTCTTGCACTGCCAAATGTTATTTCGTGGCGATGGGTGCACCAATGGGAAAAATTCTGGCAAATAGTCTTTATAGTGTTTGACGGTATCCGTAAGCTTAGCTGAGGATTTTTGATGAAGATAATAACGCTGCGCATAAGAACCAACTAAAATATGTAACTCTATATTGGGTGCTAAAGCTAGGGTGCGCTTATGCCATTTATCCGCAAAACCTTTTCGAGGCGCTAAATCACCTGATTTTCCCTTACCTGGGAAATAATAATCCATGGGTACCACCGCAAAAAGTCCAGAGTTATAAAATGTCTCACGATCAACGCCTAACCATTTTCGTAAATTATCCCCACTCGGGTCATTCCAATAAAGTCCCGATTCTTGCGCTCGAATACCTGGAGCTTGGCCAACAATATTGATACGAGCATTTTTTGGAACAGTAAAAAGTGGCTTAATACCTTGCTCGGTGTATAAAGCATTTTGCTCATCAGCCATAATATCAGCCACTAATTGTTCAAGGCTATCCATACAATCACTTCTTTCTAAAAATAAAGAAGAGTCTTTTGCTAACGCAAAAATCCTCTTCTTTTTTCTGTATTATTTGATCAATTCGTAAAGTGCTTCAGCGTAGATAGCAGCTGCACGGTAAAGATCTTCAACATCTGCGAATTCGTTTGCTTGGTGCATTGTGTTTACGTAATCTGGGAACATAGCACCGAAGGCAACACCGCGTTTAAGAAGACGACCGAATGTACCACCACCAATAACTTGTTCGTAACCTTTCAAACCAGTTTGTTTTTCGTAAACTGAAAGAAGTGTTGATACCAATGGATCATTAGCTGGAACATAGTGAGGTGTGTGTTCGTGATCTGAAAGAGTCACTTTAGTTACACCGTTAAGTTTTTCAAGTTCAGCTTTGATTGTTTGAGAATCAGTACCTTGTGGGTAACGGAAGTTAAGTGTGATTGTGTTGTCATCTGAGTTGCGGTCAAATTTGAAGACACCAGCATTCATGCTAAGTGCACCCATTTTCGCATCAGTGTAAGCAACACCAAGGTTTTCACCAGCGAAATCTTTGTGAAGAACGTTAGCTGTTACATCAAGGTAAACTTTAGCTGCGCCATCAAAAGCAAATTGATCCAAGAATTTAGCAAGGTAAGTTGCTGCGTTAAGACCAAGTTCTGGAGTTGAACCGTGAGCTGATTTACCGATTACTGTAGCGCAGAAAGCGTCACCTTCTTGAACAAGCTCAGCTTTAAGATTTTCAGCAGCCGTAAAAGCAGCAAGTTTTTCTTGAAGTTCAGCTAAAGTGCTGTCTGCTGTAAATACTGCTGTTGCTGATTCTGGAACCATGTTGTCACGAAGACCAGCTTCAAAAGTATTCAAAGTGAAAGCACCGTTGTTTTCACCTGCGAAGTGAAGGTATTCAGTAATGTTACCTTTTTCACCGTTGATGATTGGGAATTCAGCATCTGGAGAGAATCCAAAATCAGGATCTTTCAAACCGTTATGTGCGAAATAGTATTCCATATCGCCCCAACCTGATTCTTCGTCAGTACCAACGATGAAACGAACACGTTTAGATACTGGAAGACCAAGATCTTTGATGATTTTTAGGGCATAGTAACATGCCATTGTAGGACCTTTATCATCTGATGATCCACGCGCATAAAGACGTCCGTCTTTGATAACTGGTTCGTAAGGATCTGTATCCCAACCGCTACCTGCTGGCACAACGTCCAAGTGAGCAAAGATACCAAGTACTTCGTCACCTTCACCAAATTCAAAGTCACCAGCATAGTTATCGATATTACGAGTTTTGTAGCCATCTCGTTCAGCCATTGCAAGAAAGTGTTCCAAAGCTTTTGCTGGACCAGGTCCAAATGGGTGTTCTTTGTCAGCTTTGCTGTCATCACGTTCAGAGTTGATACGCAAAAGTGCAAAGAGGTCTTCCATCATGGCATCTTTACGTTTTTCAACTTCTGCTTTAAAGTCTACTGTCATTTCTTATAACTCCTCCATAAATGTAGCTCTTCCTTACCAGAAAAACTACTATATTGTTTATCATTTGAGTCAACTAACCCATAGTAACTCATATTTTAAGATTTGTAAACCTAGTTTTGCGAAAATTCTTAACTAGATTTGGTGCATAAACGTTAAAAATCTCTTAGCGGCGCTCAATGATTTCGTCGACTGGTAAACGATAACTTGGTTCAGATTTATCATCACTGTAGCCAACAGTAATCAAGAGCTCTGGACGAAAACGTTTATCAATATCTAGAATATCATTTGTCAAAGACTTGTCAAATCCAAGAAGAATATTTGATGAAATATCTTGATCAGTCAAAGCTAGCACAAGGTTCATTGCAACAAGTCCTGCGTTTAAAGCAAGATATTCACCTTTACTCTTGTCGTCGTATTCTGCATATCTAGCAGGCAATGTTTCCATATAGTAACCAAGTTTTGAATTATCCAATGATTTAACCCCAATACGAGCGATCTTACGAGAGCGTTGCACTAAATCAGTATCTGTAAAGAGTGCCACAACATATTGAGCTTCTTCAACTTGTTTTTTGTTCAAACTTGGAAGATCTTTAGCAAGTTCCGCTTTTTTATCTTCGACGATGACAAATTTCCATGGTTGAATATTGTTAGCACTAGGTGCTAAGGTAGCAATTTCAATTGCAGTGCGTAAATCTTTATATTCTACAGGTTTACTATTGAATGTTTTAACGGCATGGCGCTTTTTGTTCAATTCTAGAAACTTCATTAAGCGACCCTCCTTTTTAATTTTTTTATGCTCTTTTATTTTATCATTTTTAAAAAGACTTTACAGCTATTTACTACGGAAGCGCATACACAAATACAAAAAAAGAAAAAACTAGGATTTTTCCTAGCCTTTCTTACTTAAAGTTATTTTTTTAATACCGAGATAAATCACAACTGAAAGCCAAGATAAAATATTAACCACTATCAAAGCTTTAAACCATGTACGAATGCGGTAAGTAATCTTCAAGGTATTTTTTCCAGCTTTTTGTTGAACAGTAGGCGTGCCAATTCCTGACAAAGTGTAGTCCTTATGACTAAGCCTTTTACCATTAAGCATGAGCTCAGTGTCAGCGTATTTTGCAACTGGAATGATTGCCCAACCACTCGCATCAGCTGTCCAAGTAAATACCAGCTCATTGTCGCCTTGCGTCTTTTTGTAAGCATCCGTATGTCCAAGGACAAACTCTTCATATAGGACGTACTTGTTATCTTTATTTGATTTATCAGCTGGCAGATAATCTGGGGTTGATTTTGAAACGATATCTAGTAGCTTGAATTTATCTGAATCATAAAAACTTGCTCTGACATCTGCAGGGTTACCCCAGATAAAAGTATGTTTTTTACGTTGAATAGGGTGCTTCGTATTGTAATAATCATCAATCTTTTCTTCTTGCAATTGCGACAACTGCACAAAGCTCAAGATATTCACCAAGATTAGCCCAATAGCTACAAATTTTGACCATTTTTTATCGAAGTATTTGTCTAAAATCATAGCTGCCGCTAACAACAATAATACCGTTGCGGGCACAAAGAATCTAAATGGAAATTGAATTAGATTTACCAAAGGAAGATTCAATTTATTGACCGTGTACCATGGGAAAATACTACTTGATAAAACCAAGAAAATAAAGAATACCCCTGTCACTACTCGCAAGAGTGTGTCGTAATGACGCCAGTGTCTAAATGAGAAGTACAATTGATACAAGACCACAAAAACCAATGCTTTTGGCGTTAGTAGCCATTCAATGCTACGCTGGTTAACTGTCATAATATAGAGTTTTGAATTGACGAAAGGTTCAACCAGGTTATTACTTTGACCGACAACAACCAAAGCTGCCCAGACGTTTGCTGTTAATAAAAGGCTTAGCAAGACTGCTTGAACACCCTTGAAAAAGACTTCTTTTTTCTTGTCAGATTTGAAAAAGCCGTACAAGTAAAATGGCAAATAAGCCAAGATTAACAAGAAACAGCTAAGCATGTGGACTTGCATCATAACAGCAACCGATACTGCTAGACGAAGCACTTCAACTCTTTTTGTTCTGACAAAATCAACTGCTGGAATCAAGCACCACGGCATAAAAGCGGCACCCCAGCTTGAAAAACCTTGTCTAAACGTCCAGTATTGAACCGAGAAGGTCATCATGTAAAAGACTGCTACACCAAGGGCTATTTTCGTTTTGACAGAAGCTCTGCGATTCAAACGATACATCGAAAAACCAGCAATCACACTCAACAAGAAACGTGACAAAAGTTGATAGGTATACCAGTTCTTGCTAATGAGTACCAAAATTCCTTGAAAATAAGCAAAATACGGGCCATATAAAGCATTAACAATTCGACCTGAACTGTAAAAGCCATACAGTGACATAAAATAACTAAAGTTACCCGTCTTAATTTGCATAGCCGTCTCATAAAAACGATTGTAGTGAAATAGGAAATCACTACCCGCAATCACTCCACGAGACGTTAATTGGGGAAGCAAGAGTAACACGGCGACCAAAACAATCACAATGCTTGGAAGCCAAGTGCTCTTTTGACTTAACTGAGAGAGGCCTTGCTTCATTTTTTTAAACATGCGTATCTCCTTAAAAATCCCTATCCATGTTAGCACAGTTTAAAATAGATTACAATCAGAAAAAGAAAGTTTCATGAATGTTTTCAGATGGTATTAACTTCAACTACAAAAGTTCTCTTTCCATTCTTTGGACATCATCACATTTTACAAATGCAACTTTTTGTTCAGCTGTTAATGATATCATTCTTTCTTTTCCTAAAATTTTAGTTAAACTATTAACAATTTCTCTTTTAGCTTTTTCATCATAATAGTTAAATATAAACTTATACTTTCCGACTCTTTTTTTGGCTAAATCAAAACAGTTTTCGAAAATTTCCTTATCTAAAGGGTCGACCGAGTGTCCAAAAATAATAATATTCATATCATCAACAGTTTCACCTGAATTTTTAGGTTTTTCAAAGAATTTTCTATAGTCACTTCCTGTCTCTTTTATTATTCTTTGATAAAATTTTTGATAGGAAATTAAATCAGGGTTAATATTTTCAGATTTCTCCTCTTTATCCTCAATACCAAAAACCATAGTATTAATTGACTTTCGCTTACGAGCAAAATCAATTCTTCCATGAATAAAATGAGTATTTTCTTCAGAAATACCAAATAATCTATTTGCAGTATCTGTGTAGTTGAATGTTAACACTTTTGCTTTTTCAAGCCCTCCAACAACATTTAAACTACTGTCTTGTTTAACGATTCTTTGTTCAGAATCAAAATCTAATTTATCAAGATAAGTTAAATAAAACTCCAGATAATCCGTTAAATCATCAAGTGCTTGAATACATTCTTCATTGCACACATCAACGATTTGTTGCCAACCACTATCCGTATATATAAATCTATAGCCACTTAGACGTGCTATCACAACCTTAAATGCAATATAGTTTGACTTAGTGATGAATTTCTTTTTCAACTTAGTTAAATCATGAGTAGACTTCCATTCAATAATTTGACTATTCTCTTCTAAATGCTTTTTAACATAAGCAATAGCTTCTGCTATATCAGAAATAATAAGCTCAATACTTGACCATTTTTCACCAAGTTTATCTTTAATTTCATTTATAAAATCAAAAAAAGATTGCTTCTGATTTTTAACAACCATTCGTAATTTTTAGTACCAGCCATTTGAATTAAGTCGTCAATAACGTCAGCATCTAAAAAATACTTTGATTCAATATCACCTTTTTCTTCTCTGATACTTTTCAGATTCGACAATAAATCTCTTCTAAAATTTCCACCCTCAGATTCACTATAAGCTTTAAAATTCCTATTTTTTTCAAAAAAAGGTACTAGTCGGATTTTCTTGTCATTAAAATAATTTGAAAGACAGTCTAATAGAATACCTAATTTAACTTTATCAGATTTTACTGTATCAGAACTTGAGTTATAAAACTCAAGTTCATTCTGAAAGTCTTCCTCTGAATCACTTTCACTATCTCCCAAAATATCATCAAAATCTTTTAAGAAAAAATCATAATTTTTAACATCAATTTGTTGATTATAAGCTTTTTGACAATATAGTAAAAAAGATATTGAATTCAAAAATCTTAAAAAGTCTCCATAACTGGTTTTTCGTTCCATCGCTAAATCAAAGCCATTCCCTAGTATTAAAATATTTTCTACCACGATTATCTCTTTACTATTTCTTCTCCTCAGCCAATTTTTCCTTAACAGCTATGGCAACGTTTCGTGGGACACCACAGTTGATGATGTCGTCCACGTCTGCTTTTTGAATGCTTGGCAAGCTCTTGAAGTGTTTCATGAGTAATTGCTTGCGCTTTGGACCAAGCCCAGCAATGCCATCGAGTTTTGATGAGAATGAATTTTTAGAACGGAGTTGACGGTGGAAAGTAATGGCAAATCGGTGAACTTCGTCTTGGATACGCTGTAAGAGGAAAAACTCTTCAGAATTTCGTGGCAATTTGACCACTTCTAATGGGTCACCAAAGAGTAGTTCGTGCGTTTGGTGCTTGTCATTTTTTTGCAGACCAGCGATTGGAATATCGAGTCCAAGTTTATTTTCAATGACATCGCGCGCCACATTGACCTGACCTTGTCCACCATCGATGATGATCAAATCTGGCGGAGTCAATCCGTCTTTCATCACGCGACTGTATCTACGATAAATGACTTCACGCATGCTGGCATAGTCATCTGGGCCGACAACGGTTTTAATTTTAAATTTACGGTAATCTTTCTTACTTGGTTTCCCATTTACAAAGACAACCATCCCCGCAACTGGGCTTGTTCCTTGAATATTTGAGTTATCAAAGGCTTCAATGCGCACTGGTTTTGGAATATTGAGTAATTCACCGATATTTTCAATAGCGCCATGTGTTTTGCGGATATCTTTTTCTAGCAGGTCAAATTTTTGTTGCAAACTGACACGCGCATTTTTTGTCGCAAGATTTACCAGCTGCTTCTTCTCACCACGTTGTGGTTTGATGACTTTGGTATCAACAACTGCTTTAACTAATTCTTCGTCAATGTCCTGAGGAATGAAGACTTCTTTTGGAATAAAATGCTTGCTGTCGCGGTAAAATTGTCCGACGTAAGTCAAGAAATCCTCTTCTGGGTCATTATAGTAAGGAAACATGTTGACATCACGCTGAATGAGTTTTCCTTGGCGAACAAAGAAAACCTGCACACACATCCAGCCTTTATCGACATAATACCCAAAAATATCACGGTCCATCATGTCTTGATTCATGACACGTTGTTTAGTACGAAGAGTTGAGATGGCTTGCAGCAAATCACGGTATTCTGCTGCGCGTTCAAACTCCAGCATGTCAGAAGCTTTTTGCATCTTCTCTTTTAAGCCATCAACAATTTTGTTATCTTGACCATTCAAGAAATTCTTCACATCTTGCGCCATGGCAACAAAATAATCATGCTCCACATGACAGATGGTATGAGCTTTACACTGACCTAAATGGTAATAAAAGCAAACCTTGTTAGCAGGATTTGTACATTTTTTAAATGGGAAAATGCGGTCTAGCAGACGTTTGATTTCTGTCGCAGCACCAGAATCTGGGTATGGTCCAAAATACATGGCACCATCTTTTTTGATTTGTCGGGTAATCATCAAGCGTGGGTACTGTTCATTCACCGTGATTTTGATAAATGGGTAAGATTTGTCATCTTTTAGCTTGATGTTATACTTTGGCAAGTTTTCTTGAATCAGATTGATTTCAAGAAGAAGGGCTTCTGTATTTGACCCAGTAACTATGTATTCAAAATCTTCAATCTCAGAAACCAAGAGTTCGGTCTTGGTATTATGGCTACCATGAAAATAGCTGCGCACACGATTCTTGAGATTCTTGGCTTTTCCGACATAGATAATCTTGCCGTTTTTATCTTTATGGATATAACAACCAGGGCTATCTGGCAGCAACTCCAATTTATGTTTAATCAGTTCATTCATGGTTTTATTATAGCAAAAAGGCTGTTGCATTGCTTGTTAGGACGTTTAGGAAAAGAAAAACCACTCCCGAGGCTCAGGAAGTGGTTTTCGTGTATGGGATTTAATAAAAGGAGAGCTGGTTAATCATTTGGGACAAAAATCAGGTGTTCGTTGACAAAAGCGTCAAAGCCGAGTTCGCTTAATTCGCGACCGTAACCTGAATTTTTAACGCCTCCAAATGGGATTTCTGGGTGTGATGTCCAACCAGAATTGATAAATGACATCCCTGTCTCAATCTTGGCAGCTACTTCTTTGGCATGATCAATATTTTTTGAAAAGACGGTACCACCAAGACCATAGCTAGAATCATTGGCAAGCGCGATAGCTTCTTCTTCAGTATCAACTTTATAGATAGAAGCAACTGGACCAAAGATTTCTTGATTGTAGATTGGATTTTCTTTGGTGACATTTATCAAAACAGTTGGCATGACAAAGTTTCCTGGGTGGTCAATTGGTTCATCACCATAAACCACAGTTGCACCATTTTCCTTAGCTAATTTGATTTGACTAAGCACTTCTTCTTTTGCGGCTGCTGATGACAACGGTGCTAAAGTTGTCGCTTGGTCCATTGGGTCACCCCATTTGGCTGATTTGAAATGTTTGACCACCATATCAACGAATTTGTCATAGTTTTCTTGACCAACAACGACAAAACGTTTTGATGAGGTACAAACTTGACCAGTATTGTAGAGACGAGCAAAGAAAATGGTCTTATCAAGCAAATCAAAATCGGCATCTTCTAGGATAATAAAGGCATCGTTACCACCAAGTTCCATAGATGATTTTTTCAAATTTGCTCCCGCTTCTGCTGCAATAGAAGCACCACCACGTTCAGAACCAGTCAAGCAAACCCCAACAACACGTGGGTCTGCAATAGCCTTGGAAACTTGGTCATAAGAAAGGAAGAGATTTTTGAATGCGCCAATTGGTGCACCTGCTTCCAAAACCAAATCATCAAATGCTTGTGCTGATGCTGGACAGATTGAAGCATGTTTCAAAATCATCGGATTTCCAATCATAAAGTTTGGCGCAAAGACGCGCATGACTTGATAGAATGGGAAATTCCATGGTTCAACGGCTACCAAAACACCTGTCGCTTGCTTGATGTAATAAGCATCACCATTAATGTTTTCAAGTGGACGTGGTTTCAAAAATTCTTCTGCCTTATCAGCATAGTAATCAGCAATTTCTGCACAGAGGTCCACTTCACCTTTAGCTTCCACGAACAATTTTCCCATGTCTTTTGTCATGACTTCAGCGTATTTGTCAACGTCACGACGTAGCAGCTCAGCAATCTTACGCAATTGAGCTTTTCGCTCTGCTAAGCCACCTTCAGCACGCCACTTTTTATAAAGCGCATGCCCATTTGCCAAAGCTTCCTCTAACGCTTCATCCGTTGCATTGTCAAAAGTCGCAAGAATCTCGTTTGTATAAGGATAGGTTGTTTTATATGCCATCGTACCTTTTCCTCCTTTATCGTTGCTAAATTCCATGCCTTACAACTGTTAACCATTAGATTAATAGTCTTTATTTATAAAATTTAACTAAGGTTTTCAAGGTCATTATAGCACTTAAGGAAACGATTTCAAGTAAACGCTATCATTTTTTAAAAAAGAAAAACAATGCTTGAATAGTCACAAACATTGTTCCTACATTTTCATTACCAAATCCCTAGAAGATGTTGCATCCAGAGAGTGACACAGGTGATAGCTATCCAACACGTAGCTCCCAATCCAATAGCTTGTCCACCAGTCTTAATAAGTTTAATAGGATTCGTGTTAAGACCAATAGCTCCCATTGCCATGACAATAAAGAATTTTGAAAGTGTCTTAAGATTATCAAAAATAACCGTATCAATTCCTAAACCGCTGACAATTGTCGTGACAATCGAAGCCAATAAGAAATAAAGAATAAACATTGGAAAAGCTTTTTTCAATTGGAAAGTCGTTTGGTTAGCTCTGCCATTTTTTGAATCTTGATAGGCTTTATAGATTGACAGTCCTAAAGTAATCGGAATAATGGCCAATGTGCGCGTTAATTTCACAATTGTTGCACCGTCTAAGGTATTTGACCCGTGAACAGCATCCCAAGCTGTCGCGGTCGCCGTAACGGATGACGTATCATTGACAGCTGTTCCCGCAAAAAGCGCAAAACCTTGGTTAGATAGGTGAAGTAATTCTCCCAACGTTGGAAAAATTAGTGCCGCTAAGATATTGAAAAGAAAGATAACCGAAATACTCTTTGCGACTTCTTCATCTTTTGCTTTAATAACTGGTGCTGTTGCGGCAATAGCTGAGCCACCACAAATAGATGACCCAACACCAACCAAGATTGCTATATTACTATCCAATTTTAGCCATTTTTGCAATAAAAACGCTACAACCAACGAGACTGCAATGGTTGAAATAATAATTGGCAATGACTGTGTCCCAACTTTAAAAACTTGTGTTAAGTTTAAACCAAAACCTAATAAAACAACCGCTGCTTGTAAAATATATTTTGATGTAAAAGCAATACCATCAGTGGTTTGGGTGCGATTATTATGAAAATTCCCCACAACCATCCCAAGTAGAATTGCAAATACTGGCGCTCCTACAAGTGGAAATAAATGCCCTAAAAACCAGGCTGGTAAAGCCAGAATCACACAAAACATAATTCCCGGCAATTTTTTCTCAATTGTCATCATAATAAAAACTCCTTTTCACAAAATATTATAACCTGGACAAGTTATAATGTAAAATTATGATTTATTATGATATAATAAAAAAAAATAATAGGAGATTATTATGCTTGATTACCGTGTTTTTACCTTTATGAAAGTCTGCGAAACGCTTAATTTTACCCAAGCTGCTAAAGAATTGCATATCACTCAACCTGCAGTCACTAAGCATGTCAAAACTTTAGAGACAGAGTATCAAACTAAGCTTTTTACCTTTTCTGGCAAGCAATGTCGGCTGACACAAAGTGGCAAAGAATTGCTTGATTTGCTGACGACTATGGACACAGATATTAAGCATTTCAAGACACAGCTCAAGCAAGATTTACAGCCGCTAAATTTTGGGGCTACTTTGACCATTGGCGAGTATGTTTTGACCGATTCTTTAGTGGATATTTTGGCAAATCACCCGAATTTCCAAGTCAAAATGCTGGTGGATAATACCGAGACACTGTTAAAAGCTATTGATAATGGACAGATTGATTTTGCCTTGATCGAAGGTTTCTTTTCAAAAGAAAAATACGATTTTCTGCCTTATCGCACAGAATCTTTCATCGCGGTCGCTTCTCCCGACTCACCCCTAGCAAGCGGAAGCTATTCTTTAGAAGACCTACTAGCCTATCCTATCATCGTACGCGAGCAAGGGTCCGGTACCCGTGAAATACTTGAAATCATGCTCAAAGAAGCCAATCTAACCATTTCTGATTTCCATAAAATCACTGAAATTGGTAATCTAAATACCATTTGCGAGCTGGTCCAAAAAAATCTGGGAATTAGTTTTGTTTATCAAAGCGTGGTTCAAAAAGAAATTTCTGCAGGTAAACTCCAAAAAATTAATTTGGATATTTCTACCATAAGTCATGATTTTACCTTTATTTGGCGCAAAAATAGTCATTTTAAAAATCATTATCAAGATATTTTTAAGCTCTTTTTCTGATTTTTTGGCTTGATAAAAACGCTTTTTTAACGTAAACTATATAGTTATATAGCCTATGTTAATTTTAGAAAGGGTAATTATGCACTCTACACTAGATATTACAGAACTTTATCAATACGGCGAACGTGTGACCTTTAAAAAGGGAGATAATCTCGCACAGTCCGTCACTGGCGAAACAAGCGGTGATATTTATATTCTATCTTCAGGCATCTGTGCTCTTTCGTCTATTTCTTGTGATGGCAAAGAAACAACTTATCTATACTTTAAAAAGCGACAATTTGTCGGCTTTGTTCCATTGATGAACAATCTGCATTTGAACTATTACGGGAAAAAATCTTTTTCAATTGTTGCCAAAACGCCTTGCGTGGCTTACCGCATTTCTAATCGTCAATTTCAAGACTTGCTAGGATTTCCATCAGTTGTTAGCCTGATGTTAAATACATTGACCGAAAATCATATTTATCTCATGGAACATTTTCACAGCAGTAAAAATGAACCTGCTTTGGTCCAATTCTGCCGCTTCTTACTTGACCAAGCTGAGCCATGTGAATCAGGTCATTTAGCTTTAAATACCTTCTTTACCTATCAAGAAATCGCCTGCTACCTAGGCATGCACTCAGTGACTATTGCACGAATGGTAAAATCACTTCGCGCTGAAGAAATGATTGAAAAAACTGGCCATCAGATTCAAATTATTAACCCCGAACAAATGGCTAAACTTATCACAGAAGAACGTAAAATCGATTATTAAAGATAAAAGCTAGAAGTTAAAACTTCTAGCTTTGGTTTTTATCGTAATAATTTTAGCAATTCTTGATAGTTATGGACGGTGTAGGTTGGGTTAGCTACGGTGTGATTGATTTTTTTATCTGGGTTATACCAGACAGTATCGATGCCAGCATTATTGCCACCTTGAATATCCGCCAGTAAATTATCACCAATCATCAAAGCTTTTTCCTGATTAAATCGTGAAATGGCTCCAGAAATGGCGTCATAAAAGCCTTTATCTGGCTTTTGATAACCAACTTCGTCAGAGATAAAGACGTGTTCAAAATAATCTTTAATCCCTGAATTAGCCATGCGACCAGTTTGAATCTTGGTAATGCCATTTGTTGCACCAAAAATGCGGTAACCTTCTTGATTTAGCTGGTCTAACAACTGATCTGCCCCAGGAAGAGTCTGACCTTGTTGGCTAAGAAAATCTTGATAGCGCATAGCAAAGGCATGTCCATCAACCTCATGTCCAAAATGCGCAAATAAACGAGAAAAACGGGTGTCAACCAATTCTTTTTTGGTAATCTTTTTCAAACTTAAATCATTCCAAAGTTTACGATTCATGGGAATATAAACTTCTTTGTAAGTTTCAACATCATCCACGTGCGCCTCTGTCAAAAGTTCTGTCAGAGCAACATCTTCTGCCGCGTTAAAATCAAGCAAAGTATGGTCCAAATCAAACAATAAATCACGATAAATCACAGGTCTTCTCTCACTTTTTTTTATCCAATTGACCCAATTTTTTAACCACAACAGCTAGAAAACTCCCCATAACCCCTAATCCGACAACTGAATACATCATGGTAAAAATCTTTCCAGCTGCTGTAACGGGATAAATATCCCCGTAGCCAATCGTTGTTAAAGTTGTAAATGAAAAATAAAGGGCATCCAAATAAGTAAAATGTTCTACATTTGCATAAAAAAGTGTCCCACTGAGCAATAAAACAGCAGTGACACCAGCAATTCCTCTGGTTTCATCATCCTTAAAGATTGACCACAAGACACGCAATGTCCGACGCATTTGTAAGAAAAAAGTAATCATGACGTCTCCTTTACTAACGACCCTTTTTTGAATCGGTAAGATTTGACCTCATTATATCACACATCGCATCTCAAGACAAATTACTACTGATAAGCAGCAATCTCTTCTTCTCGTAAAACGCCGTCTTCCATGACCAACAATCGGTCACAATAAGAGACTAAACGTCTGTCGTGCGTAACCATTAAGACTGCTTTATTCTTTTCTTTGGCCTCGTCGGCTAGAATTTTGACAACTTCCATGGCTTTTTCAGTGTCCAAACTCGCTGTTGGCTCATCAGCCAAGATAATCGTTGGGTCATTATACAAGGCTCTGGCTATCGCCACTCGTTGCCTTTGCCCGCCAGAAATTTCCTCAGGATATTTGTCTGCGATACTGGCAATACCCAGCTGGTCAAAAAGGCTGTCAATCGATTCGCGCTGTTTTTTCTTATCAACCTTGTCAACCAAGCGTAGCTGATCTTTGATTTTTAAAAAGGGTACTAGGTTGGAAGCTTGCAAGATAAAGCCAATCTGGTCAAAACGCATCTTAGCACGCGCTTTTTCTTTTTTCTGGCTAAAAGCTTGGCCGTTCAATCTCACTTCACCTTGTGACGGTGATTGCAGGCCACCAATAATGGTCAAAAAAGTACTTTTTCCAGAACCTGACGGGCCAATAACGGCAACAAATTCACCTTTGTTAATCGTCAAATTTGTCTCTTTCAGAGCTTCAATTTGATCTGGACCATCTTTGAAATATTTTTTGATATTGATTAATTCAATTGCTGTCATAATTATCTCCTAACCGATTGCCTTTAAAGGGTCAACTTTGACAATGCTTACCACTGAGAAAAGTGCACCAAAAACGGCAATAAGAACCATCAGCACACTGATTCCTGCAAAAAAGAGTGAATTTACCTGAAACGGAACTGATGTTGGTAGAAAAACGGCACTGAGCAGGGTTACCGCTAAGCCGAGACTAACCGCTAATATGGCTAAAATGAAGGTCTGTGCGAAAACCATCCGTGATAGATAGCCGTTAGAAATACCTTGCGCTTTTAAAACACCAAAGATTGCTTTTTTCTGCAGTGTCAAAATATAGATGAATATTCCAATGACAATCGCTGCTATCACAATCAAAAAGCCAATCATAAAGGAAAAAGTCAGATTCTGAGCTTTATAACCTGGAAGATTTTCAATAAACGTTGATGTGGTCATGCTCTCAAGCTCTTTAGGAACCTGATTTACCTTGCCACGAATCACTAGAGCACTGATTGTATTTACTTGAGCATTATCCGCAAGGACGCTTGCCAGTGTTTCTTTTGTCATGTAAAGGACTGGCTGAACATTAAAGCTCGCATTATCTGTAAAACCAGTAATAGTTAGCTTTTTAGTACTATCTCCAAGAGTAATTTTATCACCAATTTTTAATTGATATGATTTTTTTAAGCTACTATCAGCGACGACTTCTCCTGTTTTTGAGAAAAGCCTTCCTTCACTCAACTTCGGACGTAGAAATTCATCCTGCTTAATCGCGAATAAATTGACATTAATTTTATTGTTTTCCTTGTCTTTAATTGTCGTAGAAGCTTGTGTCAATTCTGCCATTTTATCAGCGTTAACATCATTTTTTAAGTCGACTGAAAAGCGTGACATGCGCAGATTTTTATTAGCTTGCTCATTTAAAATGACATAATCAGATTTCCAAGAATCAACCGCCGAGCGATTGGTCTGGGCTAAACCATTAGCCAAACCCGTTAGGAAAAAGACCAAGTAAGCAATCAAGAAAATCACTCCAACCACTAATCCATAACGCAGCTTCGAGTGTTTCATTTCATTCCATGCTAAAAACATAACTGCCCTCCTCTATTTCGAATACTGTAAGCTTACTATTATTTTCAAATAAAGTACATTAATTTGATTGTAAATTTTACCGCTTTCATGAAAAACCAGACGTAGTAAGGGATAGGAAAAAAGCACCTCAAAATGAGATGCTTTCTAAATCTTTATTTTCCTTCCAATCGTTCTTTGAGTTTTTCAACAAAGAGGTAGGCTGCGGGGCAGAAAAGGGTGTTTTTGATGGTTAGGTTATTAATTTGATAGATTTTTTTGCGGTCTGTGTGCGGAAATTCACGGCATGCTTTTGGTCGGACGTCGTAAATGGTGCAAAGGTTGTCATCGCCTAAAAATGGACAAGGCATTGATTGAAAGACTTTGTCGCCGTCTTCATCGACACGAAGGTACATGTCTTCAAATACGCCAAGTTTCATGCGAAAGACTTTTGAAATGCGTGTGATATCTGCTTCTGTAAACAGAGGACCTAAGCTTTTGCAGCAGTTAGCACATTTTGTGCAATCAATCTCGTTAAAAACTTCTGTGTGAATTTCTTGAGTAATTTTATCAAGATTTTTAGGAGCTTTTTTCTTGAGTGTTGCTAAAAATTTGCGGTGTTCTTTTTGTTTTTGTTGAGCTAGTTCATGATAACGTTCAATGTCAATATCTGTCATTTTCATACTTTCTAATATTGTTTTCAGTCAGAAAATATTATAGCACAAATAAAAAGCGGACTCAAAAACCTCTTTGATTGTCAGCGCAGCTTTAGCAAAGCCTCGCGCTCTTGTTCTTTTATCTCTTGAATAAATCTGTCAAATTCTGCTTTTGCTGCTCTGCTATTTTTCAAATCACAATCAAATAAAAGATTCTCTAAAAAGACGGGGTCAGTTCCTTTTTCTTGATAAATATTTCCTTGAAAAAAATAACGGCGAGTCTTTCGGTCAATCGCTACAACCGACGAGCGCCAGCGTGCATTGTGCTGATTGTCGGGTTTCCAACTGATTTTGAGCTGCTGGCCATGATAATACCAGCCCATCAATTGCAGAGCAATTTGCTTGTTTTTTTTCGGGTCTTGGTAAAAACATGGAGTAGCAACGGCTTGATTATCTAAAAGTGAAAAAGGATGGAAATCCTGAATACCCTGATAATCATCATAAGATATGGCATTGTCAGAATCATCTGAGTGAAAAAGCGCCGAGTGCGCATCACGAAAGGGATCATAAACATCGTCTAGGTTGGCTTTCTTGCCAAAGCACAACCAATCAATGCTTGCCTTATCGTAATAGGTCACGTAAGCCTTCAGCAACTTTTTATCACTTGGTACCTGCAAAATCTGAATTGTCTCACGCGCCTTAATTGGGACAGACATCATGGCATTGTAAAGCATCGATGTTGCAAACACCTTAATACGTTTTAAATCCTTGCTATAACCTTTTTCAGAGCGATTAAGGACATAAAAATCATCATCTTCTAACTTGAAGACAATGACAAATTGTAAATTTTTTCGTTTCTGGTCTATTCTAAAAATCGGTGTGGTGTATTGAGTGTCGTTTTTGAAGAGTTTTAAAAACTTGCCAGTCTGCACCAATCTCGTGTGTTTCATTTGCATCATGATTTCTAGTTTAACATGGTCAAAAGAAATTGTCACGATAAGTAATATCAAAAAACGCCCAAGCTGTTTCTTGGACGTTATTACTAGATGGATTGGTTTTTGGTTTTAGGAGTAAAAGGTTAATTAGATTTTATAGGTTGCTATAATCTTCTTCGCTTACTGCTTCTAACCAAGTGTTTGAGGTATTTTCACCTGGGACTTCTAGCGAAATATGGCTAAACCATGAGTCTTTCTTAGCACCGTGCCAGTGTTTTGTATTGGCTGGAATCACAATGACTTTACCCGGTTCAAGACTGACAGCTTTCTTACCTTCTTCTTGATACCAACCTTGACCTGCGGTACAAATCAGAATTTGACCACCGCCTTTGTCAGCCTTGTGAATATGCCAGTGATTTCTACAACCCGGTTCAAAGGTCACATTTGCTAGAAAAAGTGGTGAATCCGCATCAACTAAGGGATTGAGGAAAGAATTGCCATCAAAATATGGTGCGTATGCGTCATTTGCTTGACCTTTTCCAAAGATATTTTCTCTATCAAAAAGTTCTTTATCTGTCATCGATTTCTCCCTCACTTAATCTTCGTTCCAAACTTCTTTTGCAAGATTGAAGACTACCCAAACTTTTGGCCAACCTGCGTAGAAAGCTACGTGTGTGATAACAGCAGCAATCTCAACTTTGCTGACACCATTGTTCTTAGCATTTTGTAAATGATAAACAAGAGAACTGTCAGTGATACCAGATGACATAAGAGCTACAACCGTGATAATACAACGTGTTTTAAGGTCAATATCGCTATTATTCCAGTTCTCACCAAAAAGCACGTCATCATTAAAATGCGCAAAATCTGGTGCAAATTCACCCAATTGGTCACGTCCTGCAGTTTGTTTAATTGTCATGTTGAATCCTCTTTTCTAAACGCTTAATCAGCTGTTCCTTCTTCAAAAAGACTCTCTTCTTTTTTCAAAATGATATTTTTATAATTCTCAATTTTATAATCTAGTCGTTCTTTGGCAGCTTGGAGTTCAGCAATGTGGGAAATCAATTTTTCACGTTCTTCTTCTAAAATTTTCATCCGTGCTTTTTCCGTGCCTTCACCTTCTTCAACCAAACTCATGTATTCAATCAAAGATTCTACGCTCATGCCAGCACTTCTAAAACAACGAATAAATTCAAGAGCAGCAATATCTTGTTCAGAAAAATCCCTGACACCAGATTTATTTCGGCACACTCGTGGCAACAAGCCAATACGCTCATAATAGCGGATAGTATCTGCTGAAACGCCCGTTTGCTCACTGACTTTTTTGATATTCATAACTCATCTCCTCTCATCTTTCTAACACAGTATATACCTTAGAGTGAACTCCAAGTCAAGTAAATCGCACAAAAAAACTTGGGAAAGCCCAAGTTTTTTATTCTTATTTCTTCTTATCTAAACGTGACAAAAGACTATTGAAATCAGGTAACGATAAATTTATCTTATCTCTACTAAAGTTGCCCAAGCGACTGTGTCCAACAAAAGCTTGCAAAAATAATTTAGCTGATTTAGCTAGTAAGAGCTTTTTCTCTGTTCCGATAGAATAAAAGGAAGCAATGCTTGTAGCTAATTTGGCACCAAATTCTCGGTCGATTGTGACGTCATTGATGCTATGAATGCCGCTTGACATCAAGGTATCAAAGAGAATGTCAAAAAGTATTTTCAATTCTTGACTAGACAATTCCTTCATCCATTGCTTGAAAGTCTTCTCAAGATTTTGGCTTAAATCAGTTTGGCGCTCAGCTAAGATTAGCTCACCTGTTTCTTCATTAAATTGCCACGACGTAACGGCATGCTGCATGATGCCTGAAGCATTACTCTTAACCACAATCGGGTCAATGTCGTTGTAAAGCATAATGCCAACGATAGACTCTTCTGGTCGAATCACCGTCACGCGCTCTCGAATCGCCTTATAGCTATCACTTTCAAGACCTTTTTCTTGCAAACCGGGTGCATCAAGCATATAGACTTTTTCGATTTGTTCACGAAGCAGGTCATTAACATGGGCTACAGCATAAAGGGCCAAATTTCCACCTTTAGAATGCCCGCTAACGGTCACCTTACCAGCGTATTTTTCAAGGTAAGCTTCAAGATAAGCCACAGCCGCACGATGAGCAGGAATTTCTTGAACATAGGTCAGTTTAAAATCCTCTTTCCAGCCAATCATGGTATCATCTGTCCCGCGAAAAACCAGCTGATGATGATTAATTTCAGGTAAAGTAAAGACCATAGCTGAAAACTGTCTTTCGTATTCCGCATCAACGTCATTGACATAATCAGACAAATTCAAATTTACAAAACGTTTTGAAGCCACAACTTTCTGCAAAAGCTTAACACGCTCTTCAGTCACTAAAAAACTATGATTAAAGAGTTTTTCACCTGTTACGTAAGGCATTAAGACCTCGTGAAGATTCACTTCTTTTGAAAAATCAATCGATGCATCTAACTCCTCAAAACAGAAATAACCAAGCTCATTCAAGCATAGAATATCTGCTTCATTAAAGGCAAAATCTTCAAAAGAACGATTTTTGTTGTGATCTAAATAGTCATTAATTGTCGCCATTATTCTCCCCTAACTCTCTTGAATTTTACAGAGATTTTCAGAAAGTGTCAAGGAAAAGACAGACACCCCAAATAAGCTTACTTTCGCATAAGTCTCTTACGCCATTCTTCAAGTCCTACGATGACGAATGGGCAGAGCATAAGGTAAAGCCAGTGCCAAACACCAAGACTTGCTGTGTTGAACAAATCATGAAAAACAGGCAAATATACCAGAGTCACAAAAATAATCAATTCAACAACTAAACCGATATTAATCAAAGGATTACCAAATAATTGTAACTTGCGAATGGATTGGTCAGAGGTTCTGCTGTTCATGACCATACCGATTTGACAGAAGATAATAGCACCCAAGGTCATGGTTGTCGCTTCTTGGTACAATTGACCTGAACCTGCAAGCACCGCTAAGTTTCCATTATGAAGTAGATAAGTGATAAAGAATGCACCCATAGCAAGAGATGATTCAATCAAACCATACCATAGAAAAGCTTTTATCAGCAATTTCTTATCCAGCAAACGATCAGTCAATTTGCGAGGTGGTTGGTTCATCACACCTGGTTCTGGTGGTTCAACTCCCAAGCCAAGTGCTGGAATCATGTCAGTCCCCAAATCGACAGCTAGAATTTGCATAACAGTCAAAGGAAGTGGGACAAAGCCACGTGATAATAGGAAGAATGCTGACGGGACGGCTTCTGGAGTATTTGAGTTAAAGATATAAGTCAAGAATTTCTTGATATTGTGGAAAACCGCACGCCCTTCTTCAACCGCTTTAACGATGGATGCAAAATGGTCATCCGTCAAAATCATATCTGCCGATTCTTTTGCGACATCTGTACCTGTAATCCCCATAGCGACACCAATATCTGCTTTTTTAAGGGCAGGAGCATCGTTAACTCCATCTCCTGTCACAGCGACAACTTCACCCAATTCTTGAAGAGCTGATACAACTCGATATTTTTGCTCCGGTGCCACACGCGCAAAGACAATTTCGCCTTTGAGCGCTTCTTTTAAGGCTTCATCAGACATCTTTTCCAACTCTAAGCCAGTCACAACACGCGCATCGTCACCACGAACAATACCGATTTTCTTAGCGATACTGAGCGCTGTCAAACCGTAGTCACCTGTCACCATGATAATACGAATACTTGCGCGGTGACACTTTTCAACCGCCTCACGCACACCTTCCCGAGGAGGATCACTCATAGCAATCAAGCCAAGAAAGATCATATTGTGTTCTAGAGTTTCTTTCGTCCATTGTTCTTCTTGAGTCAATCGTTCACTTTCCAAGGTCCGATAAGCAAGTGCCAAAACCCGCAAACCATCCTTAGCAAAATCATCATTGGCAGCTAAGATTCTCGCTTGAACGTCTGCCGTCATTTCATGAATGCCAGTTTGGTCTTTGTAGAAATGGCAGAGCTCTACCATTTCTTTTGGTGCACCTTTAGTGATTGACACCAAAGAGCTGCCGTCAACTAGACTATCTACTCGATTGATAGTTGTCATGCGCTTGCGCACTGAATCAAAAGGCAATTCTTTCAAACGTGGTCCCCAAGATTTATTTTTCTCAAGGGTTAGACCTGCTTTTTCAGCCAAGACATTCAAGCAAGCTTCAGTCGGGTCACCAAGGACAGTGTACGAAGCATTTTCGTCATTAGGTGGCAAAACTTGTGCATTACTGCAGAGGTGAGCAAAGCGGACAAGGTGTTCAAGCGGTTGACTTTCGATAAGCGCAGCTTTCTTACCACCACTTTTGCGAATATCTCCTTCAGCAGCATAGCCTAGTCCTGTCACATCATACTGACCAGATACTTGCCAGAGGTGGTTAACCGTCATGGCATTTTGGGTCAATGTCCCTGTCTTATCCGAACAAATAACCGAAGTTGCTCCCAAAGTTTCAACGGATGATAATTTTTTAACCAAGGCGTTTGATTTTGCCATGCGTTGCACAGCCATTGCCAAAGAAAGAGTAACTGTCGGGAGCAATCCTTCTGGGATAAAGGCGACGATCATACCAAGTGCAAAAATAAAGGCTTTTGCAAATGGTTGGTGAACAAAAAGTGCCGCTGCGATAAAGAAAATAACCCCAACAGTAATTGCAATAACTGAAATTTGTTTGGTCAAATGGTCTAATTCTTTTTGAAGCGGGCTTTTATCATCAGCCATATTTTCTGTCAAGTGAGCAATTTGTCCAAATTGGGTTGCCATACCAGTCGCTGAGACAATCATCTTGGCTGAACCCAATGAAACAGTTGTACCTGCAAAGACCATATTGTCGTATTCAAGAGCTGTTTTTTGAGCATCTGTGTCAGCATCACTATTTTTATAGACAGGATTTGATTCACCTGTTAGGGCAGATTGATTGACCTGAAAATCTGTAGCAAAAATAACACGACCATCTGCAGAGATACGGTCACCTTCTTCAATCAAAACAAGGTCACCAGGCACCAACTCTTCAGCAAGTACCTTTTCTTCTTGCCCTTCACGAATGACACGTGCATAAGAAGGAAGCATCTTTTTTAGAGCTTCGGTTGCTTGGCTAGCACGGTATTCTTGAACAAAACTAAAAACACCGTTAATAATATTAACAAACCAAATGGCAAGACCGAGTTCAACGCTATGAGATAAAATCGCCACAGCACCTCCTACCCAGAGAAGGATTGCCATAAGACTTGTAAAATTCCTAATAAAAGTTACAATGACTGGTTCTTTTTCGACTTCTTTTAGTCGATTTGGACCATATTGTTTTTGACGTTCTTTGACTTGTTTATGACTTAGGCCTGAGCTTTGCGTAGCAGCGGCTTTGTAAACGTCGTTAGCTGCGTAAGTTTCAAGGTCAAGTTGAACATTTTTTTCATTTGTTCGATTACTCATAACTTGTTCCTCAATTTCTAAAAACGGTTTCACGTCCTTAAAGCCATTATACTACTTTTCAAAATCATTGAGGTAAATCAAGCAAGCCTTTCACACCATTTTCAACAGAATTTCCAAGTTTGTACAAAAACACCTTAGACTGACATATCTAAGATGTCTTTTTATTTTAGAAGTATAGTCTAAATTATTAACGTACCATTCAAGATATCAAATAAATTATCTTCTAAATATAATTCAATAATATGAAAATAAACTTTACCATTATGTATAAATTGGTACTCTTTTACTGGATACTTTGTAGTTGTTAGATTAAAAAAATCACAGTATTTGCTTAAATATGCCGGCTTTCTTAAATCAGAAAAAATTTTACCAATAGGTATTAAACAATTCTGAACACAAAAATCATCTAATTGCTTTACTTTATCAGCATCATAAATAACAATATTATTTGAGATGTCAATACCTCCAGCTTTTAATGTTGTAGCTCGCATAGCCAAAGAATCTCCCCCAATTATACTGAGTAGAATAGTCACTATCGCAAATAATACGTTCTTGAATTATTTCTACTTCAACTGTTTTATTCATTATCGCTTCTAAAATTGAAGTAGTTGATCCAGTATTTTGAAACAAAATATCACTAAGAACCTTTTTCAAATTTCTTTTCATTTGCCCACCTTGTTACAACAAAGAACCATTAATTATCAACCTTCTTAAAAGCTCCTATAATACAATAGCAACGAAAGAGCGATCATTACTGCTGCAAAAACAGCAATGCCAAAAAATCCTGCAAATTGTTCAAATAAAACACCACCAACGATACTCGCAATGGTTTCTCCTAAATACATCACGGCATTTGATAATGACGAAATCGTACTTCGAGCATTTTCTACAGTACTTTGCAATGTTGTCATAAATAATGGGAAAATAAATCCATTGTTCACATAAATAATGGTCAATAACACCTCTGCTACCCAAAAATGGTGAACAAGTAATAAAACCAAGTAAAGAATAACAATTGTCGTCAATTCTGTTTTAAATGTTTTTTGTAAACCAAAACGCTTAACAATATGACTACCAAAAAGCTAACCTGCAAGATTACCTGCCCCAATAGCAATAATCGCTGTGCTAATATTAGCTAAAGACAAACCAAAACTATGATTATACCAAATCGCAATAAACGTGATTGCTGTAAATGACCCTGTCTGAAAGACAAAATAAGCTAAAAGATAAGATACAGATTTTTTATTAGTCAAAACATTTTTATAAGCACTTGTAAAGGAGATTTTATGACCCTTTCCAATTTCCAATTTTGGCATATAAAAATTAATAAGAAGCAATAAAACCAAGGAAGCCGCTGAAATGGTAAAGAATGGGGAATGCCATGAAATTCCAGCAAGGTAACCACCAATCGGAACACCTGCCATCTGAGAAACAGATAAACCAGCCGTTGCATATCCCATTACCTGAACAATATTCTTTTTCTCGACCACCACTAGAATTGATGCCCAAACTTGAGAAGTCACAAAAGAAGCACTGATTCCAGCCAAAAAACGAAACAAAAACATCAAAGCAAATGAATTTGCAAAACCACATAAAAAGGTTGAAATCGTAAAGGCTACCCAACCATATACCATCACTTTCTTGTGGTCCCTTCCATCTGAAATTAGCCCTGAAACCAAAGCGAATAAGGCATAGCCTATAGTATAAGCACTAACCATCCAACCAGAAATTGACGTATCAATATGGTAAAGACTAGATAAAGTCGTTAGCAATGGGGAAATCAGAAACGTATCTGTTCCAATAATAAACATGGTTAAAAAGGATTTGGACCAACGATTAAAGGATCTAAAATGAAAGCAACGATAAATCCTGGAATGAATCCTAAAAAGACATGTTTCCAAGAAAAAGCTCCTGCAACGAACAAGTTCCACATACTCATTTCGAAAACCATCATTCCACACATCAAACACGTAAATACCATTGCTTCTTTAAAATTACGAGGTATTTTATTCTCCATTCGTTTTATTTTTTATCAACCCTCAACATAGGTCGGCGTACAATAACATGTCCTCCGCTAGGATAGTGTCTGAATGGATTTTTTACTCCAACACTTCTCCAATCAACTCCAGTTTACAGTCAACAGGATTCAGTCTACCATAAAAAATTTTCTTCGTAAGTGATTGTTGCCAAAAAATAAAAGTAAACGTTTTACATGGAAAATCACTCTGAAAAGCTAACAAAAAACAATCCTTGAAAAACAGCTCTGCTATTTTCCAAAGATTGTCTAAATCTGTTATTCACTAATGGCGTTACCTGTGTAGAGTTGGTAGTAACGGGCTTTTTGAGCGATTAATTCATCGTGGTTACCACGTTCAATGATGCGTCCTTGTTCAAGAACCATAATGCAATCAGCGTTGCGAACCGTTGATAAGCGGTGGGCAATGACAAAGGTTGTACGCCCCTTCATAAGAGCGTCCATACCTTCTTGAACGTGAACTTCGGTACGTGTATCAATTGATGAAGTTGCTTCATCAAGGATCAAGGCTGGTGGATTAGCCACAGCCGCACGCGCAATCGCAAGTAATTGACGTTGTCCCTGAGAAAGATTGCTTCCGTCACCTGTCAAAATGGTATTATAACCTTCTGGCAAGCGTTTAATGAAATCATGTGCATTAGCTAATTTGGCAGCTTCAATACATTCTTCATCACTAGCATTCAAACGTCCGTAGCGGATGTTATCCATAACAGTTCCTGTAAAGAGGTGTGTGTCTTGCAATACAATTCCTAAACTACGACGAAGGTCAGCTTTTTTGATTTTACGAATGTTAATACCATCGTAATGAATCTTACCTTCTTGGATATCGTAGAAACGGTTAATCAAGTTTGTAATGGTTGTTTTACCCGCACCAGTTGAACCTACAAAAGCGATTTTTTGACCAGGTTCCGCAAATAAATTAATATCATGTAAAACCATCTTATCATCGTTATAACCAAAAGTTACATCTGTGAAAGTTACACGACCTTCTTGTTTATGATAAGTCACTGTACCATCTTCGTGTGGATGTTTCCAAGCCCAAGTACCAGTTGATTCTTTCACTTCTTGCAGATTTCCAGCAGCGTCTTCTTTGGCATTAACCAATTCAACGTAACCTTCATCCAATTCAGATTCTGCATCTAGCAGTTGGAAGACACGGTCAGCACCTGCCATCGCCATAACAACAGAGTTGATTTGTTGGCTAATTTGAGTAATCGGATTAGTAAAACCACGGTTTAATGCCAGGAAAGAAACCAAAGTCCCCAAAGTCAAACCAGCATAACCATTAAGAGCAAGAACTGCTCCAAGCATGGCGCAAAGAACATATGAAAAGTGACCGATATTAGCAGAAACTGGCATCAAGATATTCGCAAAGATATTGGCATTTGTAGCTGATTCACGAAGTTCTTGGTTAAGTTTTCGGAAATCTTCCTTAGCACGTTCTTCATGGTTAAAAACTTTAATAACTTTTTGACCATCCATCATTTCTTCGATGAAACCATTAACACGACCGAGGTCATTTTGTTGGTCATGGAAATATTTTGAAGATTGCGCAGCGATTTTACGAGCCACATAAAGCAAAACAATAACCATGAAGACTGACATGGCTGACAATGGCACATTTAGAACTAACATGCTGACAAAAGTTGTCAAAATCGAAAAGCTTGAGTTGACCACTTGCGGGATACTTTGTCCAATCAATTGACGAAGGGTATCAACATCGTTGGTATAGATTGACATGATGTCCCCGTGAGCATGCGTATCAAAGTACTTGATTGGCAAGCTTTCCATGTGCGTAAAGAGGTCAATACGAATACGACGCATTGTTCCTTGCCCCACATAAACCATCAAACGGTTATAAGTGTAAGTACTTGCTACCCCAATAATCCCAATAATGATTAGTTGGAAAATAGCATGCGCTAAACCAGAAAAGTCAGGATTTTTAGCAGCCAAAAGAGGTGTGACATAACTATCAATCAAGGTTTGCATGAACAAACTAAAACGAACCATACAAAGCGCAGCAATCAAAATCAAGACGAAAACAGCCATGAAACGCCATTTATAATTCTTAATCACATAAGCCAAAACACGTTTTAGTGTGACTTGTTTGTTCACTTCTTTTTTAGGTTGAGCCATTAGTTATTACCTCCTTCCTCATCAAAATCACCGCTACCTTGTTGTTGAACCTCATTGATTTCACGGTAGATAGCGTTTGTTTGTAGTAACTCATCGTGGCTAGCAAAGCCTGAGATTTTACCATCATCAAGAACCAAAATTTTATCAGCGTGTTGCACACTTGAAATACGTTGAGCAATGATGATTTTTGTTGTTCCTGGAATTGTTTCTTCAAATGAACGACGGATATTGGCATCTGTGGCAGTATCAACGGCACTTGTTGAATCATCCAAAATCAAAACTTTTGGTTTTTTAAGCAATGCACGGGCGATACAAAGACGTTGTTTTTGACCACCAGAGACATTGCTTCCGCCTTGTTCAATCCATGTATTGTATTTGTCAGGGAAACGTTCGATAAATTCGTCTGCACAAGCTTGGCGACAAGCTTCCATACATTCTTCGTCAGTCGCATTTTCATTCCCCCAACGAAGGTTATCAAGAATAGTTCCTGAGAAAAGGACATTTTTTTGAAGCACTACAGCTACTTGGTCACGAAGAACTTCCAAATCGTATTCGCGAACATCGTGTCCACCAACTTTGACTGACCCTGCATCCACATCATAAAGACGAGAAATCAAATTAGCAAAAGATGTCTTACCTGAACCAGTACCACCGATAACACCGATGATTTCACCAGATTTAACACTAAGGTCGATATCAGATAGCACTTCTTCTCCATCACCGTGTTTGTATGAAAAATGCACGTGGTTAAACTCGATGTTTCCATTTGGAACTTCCATCAATGGATTTTTAGGGTTCACGATATCAGCTTTTTCATTAAGCACTTCTGCAATACGTTCGGCACTGGCTGTACTCATTGAAACCATAACCATAATCATTGACAACATCATAAGAGACATCATCATGGCAAAGATGTAAGACATTAGGGATGTCAATTCACCCGTTGTCAGTGTACCACCAACGATGAATTGTGCTCCAAACCATGATAAGCAGATAATACAACCAAAGATGATAAACATCATAACTGGCACGTTGAAAATGATGATTTTCTCAGCTTTAACAAATAAACGGTAAATATTTTCAGCAGCCTTCGTGAATTTTTTATTTTCATATTTTTCACGTACAAATGCTTTAACCACACGAATGGCAGAAATATTTTCCTGAACACTAGCATTCAAATCATCGTATTTACGGAAAACGTAATTGAAAGTTGTCATAGCCTTACGCATGATAAATAGAAGCGATGCTCCCAAAATCAAGACAGCCGCAAGGAAAATCAAACTCAAACGTTGGTCTACCACAAAACACATAATCATACTAACAACGATTGTCAGTGGTGCACGCACAACGATACGAATAATCATTTGATAAGCATTTTGCACATTTGTAACGTCTGTTGTCATACGAGTGACAAGACCAGCTGTACTGTATTTATCAATATTTGAAAAGGCAAAGGTTTGAATATTATCATACATTCCTTCACGCAAATTAGCGGCAAATCCTGCTGAGGCTTGCGCAGCGAATTTACCAGCCAAGAAACCAGTTGTTAAACCACATGTGGCAAGAACCAACATCAAGATACCATACTTCATGGCAACAGCCAAGTTCCCAGCTTGTACCCCTTGGTCAATTAACTTAGCAATAACAAAAGGGACTGACATATCGAAGAAAACCTCTAAAGCTGCACACAAAGGAGCAAGTAAAGATGGCGTCTTATACTCCTTGACTTGAGCTAAAAGGGTTTTAATCATTCTCGTCACCTCTTTCTACAACATTATAATAAGCTCTCTCGAGCAAAGAGTGAAATGTTTCTTGATCTTTATCAGAAAAGCCTCTGATAATATCGTCTTCGGATTCCTGCAAATGATCACATACAAGTACAATTAAATCAAGCCCTTTATCAGAAATGCGCACTTTCTTGACACGCTTGTCCTTGTCATCCTGAACCTTAGTAACCAACTCTTTTTGTTCCAAACGCGAAATAATTCCCGCCATAGTTGGTTGTGACACTTCGAATTCTTTTTCCAATTCCTTATAAGTACAGCATTCCTTGGTGTCTTTTAAATACAGCAAAACCCAAGATTGCATAATCGTAATGTTATAAGGTTTTAAGAAATTGTTCATATTTTGTTCCAAACGATGCGCGATTCGCTTAACAAGCCAACCGTATGGAGCATTTTTGGGATTCATAGTAACCTCCAACAATAAAAAAGTAATTTCAAAAAATGCCACTCAAAACCAGCAGGCACTCTTTAAGATTTGCTAAACATTTCATTTTATTTCCAAGACTATTATAAAACTTTAAAGACAAAAATCAATAGCCTGCTATTGATTTTTTAAAACAAAAAATCCCGACATTTCTGCCGAGATTACTAGTATTTTAACCTTCAACCTTTTCGCTGAGTTCTTCCCATTCAAGCATGAGATTTTCCTGTTGTTCAGTTAGTTCATCGAGTTCTTTTTGCAAATCAATCAACTCACTTGCTTCGTTTGTAGCAAGCATGGCTTGGTTGAGTTCTTCTTCTCGCGCTTCAATTTCTTCTAATTGATTTTCAATTTCAGTGATTCGGCGTGTGAGTTTACGAAGTTCTTTTTGATTTGCTTTTTGCGCTTGATAATCATTAGCTGGCGCTTTTTCAACGACAACTGTTATTTTTTCTTGTGCTTCTTCAGCTTTCAAGCGAGCTAATTCTTCCAGCTCTGCTTTTTTCTCAAGGTAATAATCGTAATCACCAAGGTAAAGTGTTGAACCCTCTTCGGAGATTTCAAGCACTTTTGTCGCTACACGGTTAATGAAATAACGGTCGTGGCTGACAAATAAAAGCGTGCCATCAAAATCAATCAAGGCATCTTCCAGAACTTCCTTACTGTCAATATCCAAGTGGTTGGTTGGTTCGTCAAGGATAAGGAAATTGTTGTTTTGCATTGACAATTTTGCTAACAAAAGACGAGCTCGTTCGCCACCTGAAAGCATGCTGACAGATTTTTTAACGTCATCACCTGAGAATAAGAACGCACCAAGACGATTTCTAATTTCAACTTCTGGTGTTGTTGAAAAATCATTCCAAAGCTCATCAAGTACAGTATTGGTATGAGTCAAGTTTGATTGTGTTTGGTCATAGTAACCCACTTCTACGTTGGCACCGTAAGTTGATGTTCCTTTGATAAATGGAATCTGACCAACGATTGATTTAATCAAAGTTGATTTTCCAATACCATTTGGTCCAACTATGGCAATGGCATCAAATTTCTTGACATCAATATTGATTGGTTCAGACAAAATTTGGTCATCATAACCAATTGCCGCATCAGCAACTGTCAAGACGACATTTCCTGACACCTTGTCAGCGTGGAAAGTCATGTTGGCAGATTTTTGTCCAGCCGATGGCTTGTCCAAGCGCTCCATTTTTTCTAATTGTTTGCGGCGGGCTTGGGCACGTTTTGTCGTTGAAGCACGAACAAGGTTACGTTGCACAAAGTCTTCCAACTTAGCAATTTCCTTAGCTTGTTTTTCGTAATTTTTAGCTTCAAGAGCTAATTTCTCAGCCTTCAAGTCCATGAATTTTGAGTAATTACCGACATAACGGTCAAGCGAATGTTTTGTCAAATCAAGCGTCACTGTTGCAACTTTATCAAGGAAATAACGGTCGTGACTGACAATAATCAAAGCGCCTTGATAGTTGACCAAGTAATTTTCAAGCCAAGCAATGGTTTCAATGTCCAAGTGGTTGGTTGGTTCGTCAAGTACAAGAAGTTCAGGCTTTTCAAGCAACATTTTAGCAAGAGCCAAGCGCGTATTTTGCCCACCAGACAACTCAGAAATTTTCATTTGCCACATAGACTCATCAAATTTGAACCCGTTCAAAATGGCTTTGATTTCTGCTTCATAAGTGAAACCACCTTTGACACGAAACTCTTCTGACAAGCGGTCATAATCTGACATCAATTTATCGAAAGCATCGCCTGTTAGCTCTGCCATTTGCATTTCCATCTTGCGAAGACGTGATTCCATGCTACGCACATCATCAAAAACGTGCAACATTTCATCAAAAATGGTATTTTCTGACTCAAAACGGCTATCTTGCGCCAAATATGACAAACTTAAGTCACGTTTTGTATTGATTTCACCTGATGTTGGTGCTTCTTCACCGACTAAAATTTTAAGCAAAGTTGATTTACCAGCACCATTTCGCCCAACAAGCGCAATGCGGTCTTTTTCATCAACTTGAATATTAATATTGTCAAATAAGACATCGCCAGAAAATGAGCGTTCAATTTTGTTTCCTTGTAAAATAATCATATGTCTATTTTAACAAATCCTCACTCGTTAAACTAGGATAATATCAAAAAATATGCTCAAATGAGCAGATTTCATTACTATTGATTATAAATCGATTGCACTTTTTGGATATCAACCATTTGAATGCCGTAGTATGATCCTGAAGACTGCATGACAGACTCTTCATTGTCATCGTGGTCAAGCCCAATCGCATGCCCCAATTCGTGCTCTGCTGTGTAGACTATACGATTGTGTGTGTAGCCATAATCATTGTCAAGCAAATAATAGGTATTTAACTTAACATCCACATGTGTAATCTGATTAGTCAGAGCATTGGTTTCTGTCTCAGCAAGTCCAGCCGCCTTAGAACTAGCATCAGAATACTCCGTCGCCACAATATTAGCAGAACTTTCATCACTCACAAGCGTAAAGGTAAAAGCACCCGTCGCATTCCAAGCATTGATAGCTTCTTCATAAGCATTGACCAAAGTTTTATTGGTCGTTTTAATATAAACCGTCGCTGAATTACTTGACCAGCGCGCACCAGAATAATGCGTGAAATCATCGGTCGATAAATCTTTTAAATTCTTAGCAATATCATCTTTATTATCCTGAAAATAAGCTGTCGCACTATTAGCAGCATCTAAAATGGAATTTGCTAACTGTGAGCTACTGTTATTGGCATAATAAAGCAGACCAAAACACACAATCGCAATCAAAATGATTGTCTTAATAATAGCCCAGAAAAAATTCCAGATAATATTAATAATGAGGCTTGGAATGAAAAAGATAATCTTAAATAGTGTTCTCATACCTATCCTCTCTTTCTAGAATTCTAAGCATTAACAAATTACCTCGGGCTATAGTATAACAAGCTAAGCTTAAAAAAACAAGAAAAAATAATCATTTTAATCCCAGTCAACCACTACGATTCATCATAATAAAAAAAGAAGTTGAGAACTTCTGTCTCAACTTCAATAATCTTCTTATCTCACTTCCATAACGACTGGTAAGATAGCTGGGCGACGTTTGGTTTGGTCGAAGAGGAATTTAGCCACTTCATCGCGGACAGCTCCCTTTAATTCACCCCAGTCAAAACTATCTTGTTCCAAGTAGTTTTCAACGGTTTGGTTAACCAATTCAGCTGATTCGCGAAGAATATCACGGCTCTTCTTAACGTAAACAAATCCACGTGTGTGAATTTTTGCTTTTGATACAATTTTCTTTTCGCGTTTATTAACAGTCAAGGCAACGATGAAGATACCATCTTCTGACAAGACTTTACGGTCACGAAGAACGATGTTTCCGACATCACCGATAGCATTACCATCAATCATGACATCCCCTGCTGGTACACTACCTTCATGGTTGAAACCATTTTTACCAAGAACCATAACATCGCCGCGTTTGACGATGTAGATGTTTTCAGGGTACATTCCCACTTCTTGTGCCAATTCAGCATGAGCTGCCAAATTACGGTACTCACCTTGAACTGGAAAAAGGTATTTCGGTTGAAGAAGGTTAAGCATCAACTGCAAATCACGTCCATTGGCATGACCTGAGACATTAAGTGTCTTCGTAATAAGATTAACCGTACCACCAGCTTTGTAAATTAGGTTTTCAACACGCGCAACTGCTGCTTCTTTTGAAAGACTTGGTGTTGTAACGATGTAAACCAAATCGCCATCTTTAATTTGAATATAACGGTGACGACCAAGTGCCATCCTGTGTAGACCATTAATTGGTTCACCCATACGACCAGCTTCAAGAATAATCAATTCATGGTCATCGTATTTGTGCATGTCTTTTGGTTTAATGATTAATTTTTCATCAACCAAACGAAGACGTTTCATGCGAATCGCTGTGCGAACAATGTTTTCAGCGTCAAAACCAGTCAAGACTACACGACGACCATATTCAGCAGCTGAGTCAAAGACTTGTTGGATACGCACAAGGTTTGAAGCAACCGCAGCAATGATAACGCGACCTTCAGCGTCAGCAATAGCGCTATACATTTCAGCAGCAACTTCTGCTTCGCTTGCTGTCATGACGTGACTTGTAGCATTAGCAGAATCAGAAAGAAGGGCAAGTACACCTTCGCGTCCAATTTCAGTCAAACGTCCCAAGTCAGTACGGTAATATTTACGCGCCGCTTGGTCAAACTTAAAGTCACCTGTATAGACGATGTTTCCTTCATCGGTACCAACTACAATCCCTAAACTTTCAGGAACTGAGTGAGTTGTTTTGAAGAATGAAATTGTCGCATCGGCAAATTCGATTTCAGTTTCAGCGTCGATAACGTGGAAATTATTGAATTTCTTAACGTTGTTATTTTTCTTAACAAAGAGCTTCGCTAACTCAATAGTAAGTGGTGAACCAAAGACTGGCGCTTTGAATTCTTGCAAAATATAAGGCAAAGCTCCAATAGCATCGGCGTGCCCGTGTGTCAAGAAAATCCCTTGCACACGTTTTTTGTTTTCAATTAGGTAATCAAGGTTCGGAATGACTTCATCTACACCAAGTTGCTCATTTTCAGGATACTTCAGTCCAGCATCCAAAACGAAAATTGAGTCATTAACTTCTACCACATAGAGGTTTTTTGCATTTTCACGAACCCCACCTAAGGCAATAATTTTAATATCGCTCATGACGATGTTTTCTCCTCATTTTATTTTTTTATACGTGCAAACCAAGTTTGCTTATTTCTTTTACTAACGGTCCTCGCCTCCAAAAAGGTTAGCAAGTCGAATTACAGCAATTTAATTGTAACATATTTTCAGCAGTTTTTCTTCTTTATGATTTGGAAAAGTCACTCAAGGTACAAAAAAAACGCCCGAGGGCGTTTCATTTTATTCAAATAATTGATAGTAATCAGCGATTGCCATTTGGGCTTTTTCGTCTTGATTGAGGTCTTTGATGATTTTTCCGTCTTTCATGACAATCAAGCGATTACCGTATTTCAGAGCATCTTCCATGTGGTGTGTAATCATGAGCGCTGTCAACTGATCTCCCGTCACAAATTCATCTGTCAGGTTCATTAATGACACACTTGTTTTGGGATCAAGAGCTGCTGTGTGTTCATCAAGTAAAAGTAGCTCTGGACGTTTTAGCGTTGCCATTAAAAGACTAAGGGCTTGACGTTGCCCACCTGATAAAAGGCCAGTCGGCGTATCCAAATGTTTTTCAAGACCATTGCCAGTTCGTGCCACCAATTTCTTAAATTCATCTGTAAAACTGTGAATTTTTCGTGGCAAAAGCCCACGTTTTTCACCACGGTATTTGGCAATTAAGATATTTTCAGCCACTGTCATACGAGGTGCTGTTCCCATTTTAGGGTCTTGAAAGACACGCGCAAGGTAATTAGCACGTTTTTCAGCAGGCAGATGCGTCACATCTTTTCCAAGGATTGAAATGCTTCCGCTAGTTAACATCAAAGTCCCAGCAATCACATTGAAAAGAGTTGATTTACCAGCACCATTTCCACCTAAAATCGTTAAAAAATCATGTTCATAAATGGTCAAATTCACATCGTCAAGGATTGTTTTGACCTCATCAAGTCCGTTATTAACTTGAACTGTTGCATTTTTTAATTCGACAATTTTTTTCATCGTGATAAGGTCACTCCTTTAAAGAATTTATTTTTAAGAACAGGAACCATAAGACAAATGGCTAGGATAATGGCACTGAATAATTTGAGGTAGTTGGTATTGAAGCCAAGAGCAATCACACCTGTGATTAAGAATTGGTACAAAATTGACCCGACCACAATGGCAATCAAACGTTCAAGTAGTGTCAAACCAGTTGAGTAAAGCACCTCTCCGATAATAATACTTGCAAGACCGATTACAATAACACCAATCCCTTTTGACACATCAGCGTAGCCATCTTGTTGGCTGACAAGAGCCCCTGACAAAGCAATCAAACCATTTGAAATGGTAAGTCCCATAACTTCCATGCGGTCAGTATTGATTCCAAAGCTCTTTGCCATATCTCGGTTATCACCAGTGGCGATATAAGCCTGACCAAGACGTGTGTAAAGGAAGAAAATCAACGCTGAAATGACGATTACCACTGCCAAAAGACCAATTACCAAAAGATTTGTACTATCAGCAAATGGAAGCAAGGCTTGCAAAGGCTTGATGTTAAGCAAACCAAGGTTGGCACGTTTCATAACCATAAGCATAACTGAGTTACATGACGTCATTACCAAAATCCCTGCTAAAAGCGTCGGAATTTTTCCTTTGGTGTAAAGAAGACCAGTAACAAGACCTGCTAAACAACCCGCAAGCATACCTGTCAAAGTAGCTAACAAAGGGTGTGTCCCGTGATTCATCAAAGTAACAGCCACTGCTCCACCAAGAGGGAAAGACCCTTCAGTCGTCATATCTGGAAAATTAAGAATTCGGAAAGTCAGGTAAATTCCTAAACCAAGAATCCCCCACAAAAGTCCTTGTGAAACTGACGAAATAATCATATGATGTTTTCTCCTTCTCTCCTAATTTTCATCTGCTTTGACAGCTACTGTTGCTTTTGACAGCATACTATCTGGAATTGTAATGCCAAGTTCTTGAGCTTCTTTTAAGTTAAGGGTTGGGGTACCAGTATTAACGATGTTAACTGGGACGTCTGATACTTTTTTACCAGCAAGTAATTTGATAGCAATTTTTGCTGTTTCAACCCCTAAATCATATTGACTTTGAGCGACTGAAGCGATGCTTCCTTGTTCAACCATGGTGTCCACACATGAATAAACTGGAATCTTAGCAGCGTTTGCTGAGTTAACAACAGTTGAAAAAGCTGAGGCAATGGTATTATCTTGTGGGACAAAAACAGCATCGACTTTACCAGTCATGACAGACATGGTTGTTTTAATTTCGTTGGTTGATGGGACGGCGTATTCAATCACGTTGATACCTGCCGCTTTAGCGTACTTTTTAAAGTCAGCCACTTGAGATACGGAATTATCTTCGCTGCTAGCATACAAGACTCCGATTGTCTTAGCGTTTGGTGTAATTTCTTGAATCATCTCAACCGTTTGTTTAATCGGCACTTTGTTAGAAACTCCTGTTACGTTTCCTTCTGGTTTTTTCAAATTCTTAACCAATTTTGCTCCGACTGGGTCTGAAATAGCTCCCATCACAACCGGAATGTCTTTGGTTGCTGAGGCTAGACCTTGGGCAGCTGGTGTTGCAATACCAATGACCACATCATTTTTAGCATGAACCAATTGTTTACTCATGGTTTGGATTTTACTTTGGTCACCTTCAGCATTCAAAACGGTAATCTTCGCATTTGCTTTGTCATAACCAGCATCAGCTAAGCCATCTTCAATCCCTCTTTCAATTTCATCAAGAGCATCGTGGGTAACATATTGTAAAATACCGATTTTGATGTCTCCATTTTTCGCTGACTCATTTTTAGTCTGGTCATAAATCATTGAACCAGCTACTAAAATGACAAGGGCAATAAGTGTTCCAATAAGTGCTTTATTTTTCATTTGTTATCTCCGTTGAACAATCTATTTTCTTAATAGCATATTTTCATCCTAAAGAGTCAACTAAAAAGAAAAGCGTCTAGTAATTGCTTACTACACGCTTTTTTATCTTGTAACTAAGATTAGCGCATAAATACTTTTTAGAAGTACTCCAAAAGTCGTATCTATGCAACAACATAAACACAACTTTTACATACGCCAACTTTGCCAACTTGTAAGAGTTTGTGTCATGTTCATATCTTAGCTTCCTCCTGTGTTTTTTAATAATTATAACCTAAATTCTGAAAATTTCAAGTTCTTTTCGAAATTTTCTTATTTTTATTCAAAACACTTATTTGCCAAGCTCAAACTTTAGCTTAAATGCTGGATAAAACTTCTAATAACCTTTGGAAGAGTGTGATAAAAATAAGGTTTATAGAGTCTCTCTTTCCAAGTATGAGCTCCAATACCATAAACGCTCAAGTCAAGAGCTGGAATATCAAGACTTCTAATCGTCTCAACTGGCAAAGGATAAATCGCATCCATCAGAGGAAAATTTGCTTTTAGTTTTTCAATGTCTTCTGGACTTTCTCGCATCGCAAGATAACTAGAATCACTTAAAAATGGGGAAAAACGACGTTTCACAAAATGTTCTTCAGGAAATTCTGTCATCATTTTTTCAAGCGCTTGGTCAACATCGCTGTCACGGTCAGTATAATTGCGAGGACAAAATGGCGGCGCTAAAAAGATAATCACTTTTACTTCATCAGGCTGTGTTTTTGCCTCAAGGTAGTCAATTAAATCAAAGCCAACTTCTCGTTTGTCATAATATTCGATAGTTTCAAAGCACTTCCTAATCAAGGCTTGGCTATCAAAACTTTTTTCTCCAAAACATCTAGATACTGCGAAAAAGTCATCACAGTAATATCATGTGAAATCTGTCTATGAATATGACTTCTTTCCGAATAAATCTTAAATCATTCTTTATAATGTCTTGAAGCCTCATGGACAGCCTCACGACTAGCTTCCATTAAGGTGTCCAAAATGGTATCTGCACTTTTTTCATATAAGAAAGTATTGAAATAAAGATTGGCACGCTTGTTTGTGTGGATATTATAAAAATCCTTGCAACCTCGTTGTAAAAGCATAGAACTTGGCAATACATCTTCATTGTCAATTTTTTCAACTAAATCGAGGTTGGTATTGATTTTAAGATTAATCTCACTAGAAATCATTGTGTCATCAATGCCCATTAGGCAATTGCCAACATGCGTTTCTCTCCCTTTGATGTAAAAACATGTCAACATTTTTCTAGCTGCGCCTGTGTAGATATATTTCTTATCATCACCGTCATATGATGGCGAAATAAAACCTGTATTGATAGCCACTTTAAAATCATAGCCAGCTTTACGCAAACGTAAAAGTTCACTTGAGACTTGAATAGCACCCGTATGGTCATTTTCCTCAACACAATTGGTCACCACAAGTAAATTACAGGAAAGTTCATCCATGTGTTCCATGTAATAGAAAAGTGTTGCAATATTGACCGCATCGCCCGATTTCATGTCAAGAATACCTCGTCCAAAGAGCCAATCATCTGATTTAGCATGCTCTTGAACGACAGGGTCATTGTCATAATCTTTAAAAAAATCTATCAGAGTATCTGGATCATTTGCGATTGTCTTTAGCGGACCATAATCCTCTATGCCTACGGTGTCCATATGCGAGTGTAAAATGACAGTCTTAGTTGTTCCTGATTTTTTGAGCAGTGCAAAATTATTTTTTCGTTTCAAGGAGTCATTTTCTAAAACTTACTGCCAGAGGTCTTCTGAGTGAGCTTTAAAATACGGTGCTGCAATAAGTTATAGATGGCATCTGCCAGCTTAACTTCACCTTCTATGCCATTTACCGAAAGAATGGACACCAAATATTTAGTAATTGCTTCGATGCGCTCTGGCAAACTGTAGGCTTCAATCGTTTCAAATTTCATGATGATACTCCTTTAAAATGGCAACTGCATTTTTAACCGTTTGAACTTGCAAGGTGTTCAGACTTTCTTGACTATAAAAGGCTGAATGCGGCGTTAGAATAACATTCTCACGTCCAAGCAAAGGATTGTTAATCAGGTCTGGATTTTCACTCTCTAAAACGTCCAAACCAGCACCAATCACTTCACCTTCATCAAGTGCTTCTACCAAGGCTGCTTCATCAATCAGACTCCCACGCGCCACATTGATAAACAACACTGGCTTTTTCAATTTCTTAAAGAAATCACGATTAAAGAAATGCTCATTTGCCGAATTAGCAAATAAATGCAAGCTAATCACATCAGCTTCTGCTTGGATAGTCTCAACCGAGATCAATTTGACCCCGATTTCTTATGCCATCTCTTCTGGCAAAAAAGGATCGTAGTCAATCACTGACATGCCAAAACTTTTCGCACGTTTTGCTACTGCTTGACCAATTCGACCAAGACTAAAAATTGCCAAAGTTTGCGAGGATAAACGCTTTACTTCACCGGCTTTTTGATAACTCCAAAAACCATCTTCAATGTATTTACGATGAATAAAGAGTTTTTGATTTAGTGCTAGTAATAGAGCAATCGTGTGGTTGGCAACATCTTCTGTCGAATGCGCTCCTAAATTTCGAATAGCAATGCCTAACTTCTCTGCATACTCACAATCAATGGTATTTATTCCCGTAGCATTAACCGCAATTCCTTTTAAATCTGGAAATTTTGCCAGAATATTTTCCTTCATCGGGCAAAGAGAGCTCATCGAAAAATTTGACAAGGGTGAAGAATCGCTTTTCTTACTCTATCACACGACCAGCAGTTATCACAATTTCTTAAAAGAATTTATCAAGATTAACCAGCTGCCAACCCAACATCATATTTCTATCGATAACCTCTCACTGATTGAGCACGAGGTCCTTAAAGGTACTGGCATTACCATTGTTAGTCAAGATATCGCAGAATGTCTGCTTGAAAATTCCAATATCATTTCAAGCTCTAAAAAGCTCAAAGACATTTTTATCAAAACCTACGCCATCGTCAAAATGGAAAATAAGCATTACCTAGACCTTCTAACAATCATTCAAAAATTAAAAAAATCGTAAGGGACAGACTTTCCCATATCGCAGAGTCCAGATTTTGCAAGGGTTATGGTATAATAGAAGAATTGAAAACATGAGATTAGAAAGGAGACGTCGTAAGCTTCTTATCGCTCTCGGTTAGCTAGCATTACGGCAACTTTAATCATGTCATTTGATGGTTTTTTCCTACACCATTTAACCAAAGAATTACAAGATGAGCTTCTCTACGGACGCATTCAAAAAGTTAATCAGCCCTTTGAGCACGAGCTTGTTTTAACCATTCGTAATAACCGTAAAAACTATAAACTGTTACTTTCTGCCCACCCTGTTTTTGGGCGTCTGCAAATTACTAAAACAGACTTTCAAAACCCTCAAACACCTAATACCTTTACCATGATTATGCGTAAATACCTTCAAGGTGCGGTTATTGAAAACATCACACAAATTGAAAATGACCGTGTTTTAGAAATCGCCTTTTCAAATAAAAATGAAATCGGTGACAACATCAAGGTCACCTTGGTTGTTGAAATCATGGGCAAACACAGTAACATCATCTTGATTGATAAGGCTGAAAGTAAGATTATCGAATCTATCAAGCATATCGGTTTCTCACAAAACAGCTACCGAACAATCTTGCCTGGTTCAACTTACATTGCACCGCCAAAAACTGATGCTAAAAATCCTTTTACCGTTTCAGATGAAAAATTATTTGAAATCTTACAAACCGAGGATTTGGCACCACGTCATCTTCAAAAACTTTTCCAAGGTTTGGGACGTGATACCGCTGAAAATTTGGCAGCTCAGCTTAGTGATGACAAACTCAAACAGTTCCGTGCTTTCTTTGCTCGACCTGTCCAGCCAAATATGACTGACAAATCATTTGCAGCGGTGCCATTTAATAATAGCGGTCAAACTTTTGACAGCCTTTCAGAGTTGCTAGATGTTTTCTATCAAGATAAAGCTGAACGCGATCGCGTCAACCAACAATCAAGCGACTTGATTCACCGTGTTCAAACTGAACTCGATAAAAATATCAAAAAGCTAGCAAAACAAGAAAAAGAATTAGCAGCTACTGAAAACGCCGAAGAATTCCGCCAAAAAGGCGAACTCTTAACCACTTATCTCTCAATGGTGCCAAACAATCAAGACCAAGTGGAACTTGATAACTACTACACTAATGAAAAAATCACTATTGCTCTTGATAAAAGTTTGACCCCTAACCAAAATGCTCAGCGTTATTTCAAAAAATACCAAAAACTAAAAGAAGCTGTCAAACACTTAACAGGGCTTATCGAAGAAACAAAACACACAATCACTTATCTTGAAAGTGTTGAAACTTCTCTTAGTCACGCTTCTATCTCTGATATCGAAGACATTCGTGAAGAGTTGGTGGAAACTGGTTTTGTCAAACGCCGCACGCGCGATAAACATCACAAACGTAAAAAACCAGAGCAATACCTTGCTTCAGATGGTAAGACAATCATCATGGTTGGACGCAACAACCTGCAAAATGATGAATTAACCTTCAAAATGGCGAAAAAAGGTGAACTCTGGTTCCACGCTAAGGATATTCCAGGTAGTCACGTACTCATCAAGGACAATCTTAACCCAAGCGATGAAGTCAAGACTGATGCCGCTGAATTAGCAGCTTATTACTCAAAAGCTCGCCTATCAAATCTTATCCAAGTCGATATGATTGAAGCTAAAAAACTCAACAAACCTACTGGTGCCAAACCTGGTTTTGTCACATACACTGGTCAAAAAACACTTCGCGTTACACCAACCGAAGAAAAAATCAATAGCATGCGCATTGAAAATAAGAAATAACTTGCTATTAAGATTGCAAAAAAGCATTGGCTAAAAGCCAATGCTTTTTGTTTATTCTTCAGTTTTATCGATTAATTTTGAGTGACCGTAACCATAAGCAAAGTAAATAATTGTTCCAATCACAAAGGCAATGATAAAGCAATACCATGTCTCAAGCTTACATTGTGTCATCAAAGCCAAGCAAACCACAATTGATAATATTGGCAAAAATGGCACCCAAGGTGCTCTGAATTCCCCTTCTTTTGGCTCACCAAAATCTTTACGAAGTTTGATAACCCCAAAAGCAAGCAAGATAAGGTATGCAAGTGTCACAATATTAACTAACAAAGCTAGAATTTCCAAAGGAAAAACTCCCGAGAAGAACATTGTGACAATCCCAACAAATATAGTTGCTTTCTTAGGAACCTTGCTCTTCGGTGTTAATTCTTGGAATTGCTCAGGCAAAAGCCCATCACAACTGACATTGTAAATCACACGTGACAAGGCAAACATCATAGAAATACATACCGTTACCAATGTAAAAATAACCACAACAGAAACAATATTACCTACTAATGAAAAACCAATGCTACGTAAAACAAATGGTACCACGTCAGCTGTATTTAATTTAGTATAGTGAACAGTTCCAGTTAAAACCAAAGTAACCAAAACATACAATAAAGTTGTCAATCCAATTGAAAAGAAGATACCTTGCGGAATTTTCTTTTGAGGTTCTTTGGTCTCATCAGCCGCCATAGAAATTGATTCAAATCCAAGAAAAGCAAAGAACATCAATGACGCACCAGCCATGATACCAACTTTTCCACCATAAATTTGACCAAATCCGAACGGTGTGAAATCACTCCAGTTTTGCGTATTAATTGCTGTCAAACCAAGAGCAATAAATATAAGCAAAACCGCTAATTTAAAGATAACCAAAATAGAATTAAATCTCAATACCGTTTGAACCCCTAGTACAACAAGGGCTGTCACACAAAGTAATAAGATAACAGGAACAATATCAATATAAGTTCCCTTTGCAGGATTAAAAGGACCACTCAAAGCTGTCGGCAAACTAATGCCAAAAGTTTTCAAGAAAGCTTTTAAATACTCTCCCCAACCAGAGGCTGCCGTTGAAATCGCTCCTGCAAATTCAATCATCATAAACCAACCTGCAATCCAAGCTGGGTACTCTCCAAAAACAGTATACAAATAGCGATACACACCACCTGAATGAGGCAATCTTGAAGAAAATTCTGCAAAGAATAAAGCTGACATGGTTACACAGATAGCAGCAATAATAATTGAAATAGTAATCGCAGGTCCTGCATATTGAGAAGCACCTACTCCTGTTATCGTGAAAATCCCAGTCCCAACAATCGAACCTACCCCTAAAAAGATAAGTTCAGCAAGCCCCAGGCGTCGTTGCAAATGGCTTGTCTTTTGCGCCATCGGGGTCTTTCGAAAAATATCCATACATTCTCCTGTTATTTGTTTGAAATCGTCATGCAATTCTTATAATTCTATCAATTCTTGATACAAGATTCACATGCACAACGTCTTTTATTTTAGGATAAATATAAGTAAAAATCAACTCTATACCTCATTTTTATCCGTAAAAAAACACATTGCTAAAAAAAGATAAACTCGTTTTTAGAAATGTGCCTTTTTCATATGCGATAACTAGACGATTTATTCGCTTTTTTTGATGTCTTCTTTCAATTCGTCCATGTTAAATTTTGCAAAAAGGTATTTGCGGTCTTGAACTGGGAAACGTTGATCAAGTTGGTCAACAGGTCCTACTTCAACCACACCTTCTGAAATCACAAAATCCATCACATGACCACCAAAGGTTAAATCATCTGAAATAAAGTGTAAATGATAACCAGCAACACTTACTCCGTGGAACATCTTAGGTGTCCAGATACCCACAATAGTCCCTGTGACATTTTCACGTGAATATTCGGGTTGGCGTGTTGCAACTTCTGCAAATTTTGTATTTGGCGCAGATTTGGGAATCATGCGAACATGCATGTTAGAAAAAGTCCCCTTAATTTTAATCGAACGGAACAAGTTCACACCATCATAATACGACTCGATACGTTTTTTCAACTCTGCATCTGTCATTTCAAAACGTTGTTTGAAAATCACTTCAGCTTGATGAGGAACAACTGCAGCGTAAGGAACTTTGACATCATCAGAAACCTCAACAATTTCAGGTTTCCCGTTTGAACCGATAGCTTGATAGGCTTTACCGTCTAGAATAATCAACTCTCCATCAATAGAATCGAGTGTTCCGATGCCCAAATCACCGTGCTCTAGTAACTCACCAATGGTTAAGGTACCACCATAAAGACCAGCCATTAAGGCACTTAAGGTATTATATTGAAAAAGTTTAATTGCTTCTGACATATTCTCCTTCACTTTCGTCATTAAAAATTAACTGACATTAATATTTTATTGCCAAATTCGTTAAATTGCAAGCTTAATAAAATTCGTCTGGTAAGATTGTTTCACCAAGTTTGATATTATCTTTGTAATCGATTGGAATATCGATAAGAACTGGACCATTGGCTGCTTCAGCAAGAGCTTTTTTGAAGGTTGCTTCAAAACCTTCTTTGCTATCAACACGGTAACCTTTAGCACCAAAACTTTCAGCGTATTTCACAAAATCAACAGGACCAAAATCAACGCCTGAAGAACGACCGTATTTCATCTCTTCTTGGAATTCAACCATATTGTATTTACCATCATTCCAGATAATGTGAACGATTGGTAAATTAAGACGAACTGCAGTTTCTAATTCTTGCGCTGAGAAGAGGAAACCACCATCACCAGATACAGAGATAACAGTTGTATTTGGGCGAACAAGAGCTGCTGAAATTGCCCAAGGAAGTGCAACTCCAAGGGTCTGCATGCCGTTTGAAAAGAGCAGATGACGAGCTTCATATGATTTGAAATAACGTGCCATCCAAATGTAGTGACTACCAACGTCAACAGTGACAGTCATATCATCTGTTGTATTTTCTTGTAAGACATCAATAACATCAAGCGGGTGAACCAAACCTTCCTTGGAATTACGATCAAATTTAACATCTTCGACAACATTTTTCTTCAGATTTTGCAAATAATCTACTGATGCTTTTGTCAAAACATAACCATTAACGGCAGGCAAGAGCAAGTCAATCGTATCCGCAATGTTACCAATCAATTCACGTTCTGGTTGGAAATAAGTATCGATTTCAGCTTGCGCAACGTCGATAACAATAATACGAGCTGAAATTTCAGCATTCCAATTTCGGGCTTCATACTCAATTGGGTCATAACCAATAGCAATAACTAGGTCAGCTTTTTTAAGCAACATGTCACCTGGCTGATTGCGGAAAAGCCCAACACGTCCAAAGAAAGTGTCTTCTTCAAGTTCACGCGATACGATACCTGCCCCTTGGAAAGTTTCAACAACTGGTAATTTTACAGCATCCAATAACTTACGAATAGACTTTGTAACTGCACGCGTTGAAGCACCATTTCCCAGAAGAAGAACTGGTAAGTCGGCATTTCGGATAGCTTGCGCTAAATAGTTGATATCACCAACTGACGCAGAACCCAATTGAGGATCTGTTAATGGCTTGATTGCTTTTACGGAAACCAAACTGTCAGTCACATCTTGTGGAATGGAAACAAAGCTTGCACCACGTTTACCTGACTTTGCCACACGATAGGCATTAGCAATTGTTTCAGAGAGAGTATCTGGCTCATGAACTTCTACAGCATATTTTGTAACTGGTTCCATCATTGCCACATTTTTCATAGATTGGTGAGACCGTTTCAGCAAATCGGCACGTTTTACTTGACCTGAAATCGCTAAAACAGGATCCCCTTCATCCGTTGCGGTCACCAATCCTGTCGCCAAATTTGAAACTCCAGGTCCACTTGTTGTAATCACAACGCCAGGTGTACCTGTAATACGTCCAATCCCTTGTGCCATAAAAGCAGCATTTTGCTCATGACGAGCTACAATCAACTGTGGTCCCTTATCTTCAAGAGTGTCAAAAATACGATCAATTTTAGCACCAGGAATACCAAAAACATAGTCAATGTCATGGTTGATGAGACTATCCACTACCAAATCAGCCCCATATTGCTTTTGTTCAGTCATTTTATCTCCTATATGTCTTTAGATGACTAATTAAGAACAGTTTTTAAAGTTCCAATATATCACAATTTCAAGAAAATCTGGCGATAAAATTAGTCAAATCTAAATCACAAATTTTTATTTTTCACAAATATTAATCAATTATACCATAGTTTTACGAAAAGTTTGTGAAATTTCTCTTGTGAAATTTTTCTTTATCTTTCTAAAATAAGATTAAAAACATTCTTGAAAATTACAAGAAAAAACACGACGAAGTTGTCGCGCTTTTTACTCTATTTTTTTCGTCTTGTTCTGACAAAATCATAGATGGTCATCAAGATAAAACCACCAAATACCACAAGAATATTGCGAAGTGGTTCACCACTTTGATCAAAGAATAATAGCAAAACAAAAATGATAATAACCGTTATTAGGTTACTAGCCAAAAGACTCTTAAAATTCATCTTCATTTAAAAATTCCACCATATTGACATCATCTGGAACCAAAGTCAAATAACGTTTAGCCACATCCTTAGCACGATCTGCGTAGCCAAATTCACGCAAAATATAGGCATAGTCTTGCAAGAATTCTGGATTGTCTACCAAGTCAGTTGCTAAATCATCATAAATTTTGAGAGCCTTTTTATCAGCCTCAAGAGCTTGGTAAGCTTTGGCAATATTCCATTTAGTAAGCACATTATCAATGTTATCGCGATTAAGAGCTACAACATCGTCGTAGCGTTCTTCTTCTAAGTATAAGTTTGTCAAACGCATCAAGACATCTTCATCGTCAACAGCTACTTCTTTTCCTTTCAAAAGATAACTTTCTGCTTGTTTGATATCGTGTAATTCATATGAAAATTGTGATGCTGCAAGCAAAAGATTGGTATCAAATTCATTTTTAGCCAAACCTTTTTGAACCAATCGAAGGGCTTCTTCAGTTTTATTTTCTTCATGAAGAGATTGTGCATAAACATACTCATACCCTTCAAAATCAGGATTCATTATCTCCAATTGTTTGAAGTAAATATTTGCTTTTTGGTATTCATCTTGATCATACAAAATTGTCGCTAATTCAAAAACAGTATTATCATCGTATTCAATCTCAGCAGCTTTTTCAAGAAATTCAATAGCTGCTTCAAATTTTCCGAGACTAGCATATACACGACCGATACGTTGATAGGTTGACACACCAGTCAATTCAAGAATATCTCGATTATCTAGCTTAGCGTATTCTTTGATAGCTTGGTTGTAATTACCAAGTTCCATTTCGATTTCAGCCAAACCAAAAATAACCAAAGGTTCATCACTAATCTGACTAGCCTGGAGAAGTTTTTCACGCGCAACATCAGCTAGCCCTTCCATTTCGTAGATATCTGCCATAACAAGCAAAGCAGACAAATAAGTATCGCTCTCAGGCGAAATAGCATCAAGATACAAGAAAGCACCTTCGATATCACCATCTTCAGTCGCAATCTGAGCTAGATTGATATTAACTTCAGGATAATCTTCACGTTCTTGCAAATAAATTTCTTTTGCTTGTGGCAAGAAACCAATGCTTTCAAGATACTCTGCCAATTCCAAAAGAGTCTCAGCATCGTCTTCTTTCAAAGCTCGTTTAAAATATTTATTAGCATGCTCCAAATCTTGACTCTGGATTGAGGCAACCATTTTTTCACTATTTAACATCTTTTGATTCTTCTCCTCCTTCTTCTACAATTAACTCTTCTTCATATAAACCACTGGCAGCTTTGTACCAGTCAAAAATTTCTTTAACAATCACCTTGATAGAGGCATAAACCGGAATTCCTAGGAAAACTCCCCAAATACCAAACATTGAGCCAAACGTTAGCAAAATAAACATAATGGTAATCGGATGAATGCTTAGCTTGCTTCCCAAAACCAAAGGAGCCACAAAACGCCCTTCAATCGTTTGTTCAACCACGAAGGTCACAAGAATCTTAATCAGCATAATTGGTCCTTGAACAATCCCCATAATCACAACAGGAACCATGGCTAAGAAACTACCAAGATATGGAATCATATTAAGGAAGCCTGCAATAATACCAAAAGTTGCCGCATAACGCAAACCAATCATATTAAAGAAGATTGTAAACATAATCCCAACAACAATCGCCACAGTTACTTGACCTTGAACATAACCAGCAAGTTGTTTGTTGATATCCCCAAGAATACGTGATGTTGGACGACGCATTCTAGTCGGAAGTACCTTAATTAACCCCTCTTTCATCTTATGACTATCTCTTAAGAAATAAAAGAGAATGAACGGTGACATAATGATAGCTAAGGTCACGCGAGCAATAGCGGTGGCAAAACTTGATGCCCAATCAATAGCGTTCTTAGAAAAGCTTTCTGCATAATCAACAGCTTTATTACTGATATTGGCTAGCATGTCCTGCAATTCTGACTGATAATTAGTCAACCAAGGGCTCTTCAAAAGTTTAGAACTTTCAACATTGACACTTTTAACATAAGCAGGTAAATTCTCAACAAATGAGGTTAATTGTCCTTCAATCATAGGAATAAAACTTGCTACCGCCCAAATAAGTAGAGCCACAATAATAGCATAAACAATGAAAATTGAAGCCGTTCGATTAACACCACGTCGTTCAATCAATCCAACCAAAGGCTTAATCAGATAGTAAAGAATTGCCGAAATCACCAAAGGAAGCATGATGATGGCTAAAAAAGACAAAATAGGTTTAAATAGAAATGAAATCTTAGTGAACAAATAAAGGGTCAAAAAGACAAGAAAAGTGACCATAACTGCCACAGTAGCTTGACTGTTTAAAACCCATTTAAAAAACCAAGACTCCGTAAATTTCTTTTCTTGATGACGATCCATAAAAACTCCTCTCTTCAGACAACTTCAATAAGGACTACTTATCACCATAAAAAGTAACACTCTTATCTACCAAGCGTTGCTTGTCATCATAAGTAAACTTAGCTGAGAAGAATGGCACATCATCTAAAATCCACTTAAAGATTTCATAGTCACCTTCCCAAGTTGGTTTTGATAACACCTTATCATAAGGAACCCACTCAAGAGTACCCTCACGTGATTCTTCGTCAGAGATTAATTCACCTTCAAAATCTGTCACCTTAAAGACGTAGGTATACCAATCGTGACCTGGCGTAAATTCAGGGAAAGTAATCACACCTTTAAAATCCATTTCCTTAACTGTAAAATGCGTTTCTTCAAAAATTTCACGTTTGGCACATTCATCAGGCGTTTCACTCGCTTCAAGTTTACCACCAACCGAAATCCATTTTCCCTCATGAACATCGTTTGGCTTTTTATTACGATGCAAAAGCAAAAGTGCCTCACCGTTATCAATATAACAAATCGTCGCTAACTTTGTCATCTTTCTCTTCTTTCTCGTTTTCTTCTATTGTACCAGAAAACCAAACACAATTCTTGAATCAGAGCCTAACTTATAAAATAATTCTAAGTTATTATAGGTATTTTTCAGTTAACCTTATCTTAGCTTTGCTTTTTCTCAAAAGCTAAAAAAAGCCCCGTACCAAGCGTAGCTCGATACGGTAGGCTTTTTAAATTATTTATCAAGAACTTTTTGAGTTTTAGCATAGTTGGCTTCAACTGCTTCTTTTTCAGCTTTCCACCAATCTTGGTTATCTGTGTACCATTTGATTGTTGCTTCAAGTCCTTCTTCAAAATTATTGTATTGTGGTTCCCAACCAAGTTCTTCACGAAGTTTAGTTGAATCGATTGCGTAACGAAGGTCGTGACCAGCACGGTCTGTTACGTGATCGTAAGCATCTTTTGGTTGACCCATTTTTTCAAGGATAAGTTCAAGAACTTCTTTGTTGTTCTTTTCACCATCAGCACCGATAAGGTAAGTTTCACCGATACGTCCTTTTGTCAAGATTGCCCAAACACCTGTTGAGTGGTCGTTTGTGTGAATCCAGTCACGAACGTTTTTACCATCACCGTAAAGTTTTGGTTTAATTCCTGACAAGATATTTGTGATTTGACGAGGAATGAATTTTTCGATGTGTTGGTATGGTCCGTAGTTATTTGAACAGTTAGAGATTGTTGCTTTAACGCCAAATGAACGTACCCAAGCTTTTACGATCAAATCTGATGCAGCTTTTGTTGATGAATATGGTGAACTTGGGTTATATTTTGTTTCGGCAGTGAATTTTTCACCTGGGCCTTCACCATGTCCTGGAAGGTCTTCGCGAAGTGGAAGATCTCCGTAAACTTCGTCAGTTGATACGTGGTGGAAACGGATATCGTATTTACGAGCAGCTTCCAAAAGTGTGTAAGTACCAACAAAGTTTGTTTGGATGAATGGACTTGGGTCTTTTAGTGAGTTATCGTTGTGGCTTTCTGCAGCGTAGTGAACGATAGCATCAGCTTTTGCTGCCAATTTGTCAACCAATTCTGCATCTGCGATATCACCAACAACCAATTCAACACGGTCACCAAGGATTTCTTCCAAGTTTGCACGGTTACCTGCGTATGTTAATTTATCAAGAACAGTAACGTGTACATCTGGGTGGTTGTTGTAAACATAGTGTACGAAGTTTGAACCGATAAAACCTGCACCACCGGTTACAATAATATTTTTGTATTCAGACATAATTAAGATACAAAGGGACGTTTCGCTCGCGAAAAATCTCGTAGAAAAATAGGAAATCTGACGCAGACGACAAGTGTCTAGGAAGATTTTTCTTTTTTCTCAGAGATTTAGTCCCATGTTCAGTTTCTTAAAACTGAACACTCCTTTCTGATTATTTTTTTATTTTTCTTACAAATCTTCTTACAAATCTTCTTTACGTAATGGTTTTACATCTTTAAGCAATGGGTGATTTTTATCTGCTTCAGAAACCTCTGCTTCTTCCAAGTTTTCCCATTTGATACCAAGAGTTGGGTCAGCATAGTTTACAAAAGCGTATTTTGGTTTAAGTTCAAGTGCCCAATAGTCATTAACCAAGTAGCTGTATGATACTTTATCAGACAATACTTGGAAACCGTTAGCGACACCACGTGGGACAAAGATACCTTTTGAAGCATCGATAACTGTTTGGTAAACATGACCAAAGCTGTCACCTTCACGTAAATCAACCCATGAACCTAGAACTTTACCTTCGTCGGCAACTGAGATGTATTTGTCCCAAGGTTCTGCATGAAGTCCACGCAAAACGTTTTTATGTGAAAAGCTAACGTTATTTTGTAATTTTCCTTCTGCAAAGAATGATTCTGGGAAACCAAGAGGAAGCATTTTTTCTTTTTGGAAATTTTCTTTAAACCATCCGCGGTTGTCACCGTGAACAGGAATATCAAATTCAATCATTCCTGGGATAGCTTCGATTTTACGTGCTGCTAATTCTTTACCAAAAAACTGTTCTGTCATTATTCTTCTCCAACCAAACGGAGCAAGTATTTTCCGTATTCGTTTTTCTTAAGTGGTTGTGCAAGGTTGTAAACATCTTCTTTTGTGATGTAACCCATGCGGTATGCAATTTCTTCCAAGTTTGCCACTTGAAGGTTTTGCATACGTTGCACTGTTTCAATGTACTGAGCTGCTTCCAGAAGGCTTTCGTGTGTTCCTGTATCAAGCCATGCAAAGCCACGTCCCATAACTTCCACAGAAAGGTCGCCACGTTCTAGATAGGCTTTATTAACATCTGTGATTTCAAGTTCACCACGTGCACTTGGTTTGATGTTTTTAGCAATTTCCACAACGTCGTTATCGTAGAAGTAAAGACCTGTTACAGCGTAGTGTGATTTTGGATGTTCTGGCTTTTCTTCGATTGAAAGAGCGTTGAAATCTTCGTCGAATTCAACAACACCAAAACGTTCTGGGTCTTTTACTTGGTAACCAAAGACAGTAGCACCTTTTTCTTTGCTTGCTGCTTTTTGAAGCATTTTACTTAGACCTGCTCCATGGTAAATGTTATCTCCCAAAACAAGAGCAACATTGTCATCTCCGATAAATTCTTCACCGATGATAAAGGCTTGTGCCAATCCATCTGGACTTGGTTGAACAGCGTAAGAAAGTGAAATACCAAATTCTGAACCGTCGCCAAGTAGTTCTTCAAAACGATGAATATCAGTTGGTGTTGAGATAATCAAGATATCTCGGATACCTGCTAACATCAATGTTGATAGTGGATAATAAATCATTGGTTTATCATACACTGGCATAAGTTGTTTTGAAGCCGCACGAGTCAAAGGATACAGACGTGTTCCTGAACCTCCTGCAAGAATAATACCTTTCATAGTTAGGTCTCCCTCTTTATTAATAAATTATCAATTATCAGAACTATTCTATCATTTTTTGCAAATGCTGTCACTAAATTTCCTAATTTTACAAGCTTTTAACGAAAATTACTGACAAATGTCAGTAATTATTTATAAATGATAAAACGGATTTGTTTCTGCCTCACTGGCAATGAAATCTACTGACCAATGATTGTCATTTTTCCAGGCATTAAATTTCTCAAGTAATTTATTAACCATGAGCACTTCAATATGATGCCCAGGGTCAATAGCAAGCATGCCATTTGTAATCATTTCTTGAGCAGTATGGTAATAAATATCACCAGTGATGTAGACTTGCGTCCCTTTTGCCATTGCTTCACGGTAAAAACTTTGACCACTACCACCACAAATAGCTACGCGATTAATGAGCTTATCTTGGTTTCCATATGCGACCAAACGAACACTATCTAAGTTGAATTTTTCTTTAACCTTAAGAGCAAATTCCGAAAAAGGTTGCTCCTCAATCGTTCCAACTCGACCAATCCCGTAACCATCAGCCGTAGGACTTAAAATCTCTGTATCGGTAATGTCTAACAGCTCACAGAACCAATCATTTAAACCATCTGGCACAATATCGATATTTGTGTGACTCACGTATACAGCGATATCATGTTTTACCAAGTCAAGGTAAATCTGATTTTGGGGAGTCGCCACAAGGTCTTTTAGCGGACGAAAAATGGGAGCGTGCTTAACGATAATCAAGTCAACATTTTTCTCGATTGCTTCTGCCACTGTCGTTTCACGCACATCAAGAGCGATCATGACACGATTAACTTCTTTATCAAGAGTTCCAATTTGGAGACCAGAAATATCTCCTTCCATAGAAAGCTCACGTGGACAGTATGCTTCGTAGCGTTCAATGATTTCACTTGCTTTCATTGATAGCCTCCTTGATAGCTGTCATTTTTTGTGAAATAGCAGCGCGGTCATCGACACGATTTTCTGGCACATGTGGCAAAGCAATTTCTAATTTTTTCAATTCTCGTTGCCAACGTGCTTTGAAGACAGCTGATTTTTCTTGGTTCAAGAAAGGACCAAAGCGTAAGTCTGTCTCTGACAAAGTCATTTGTCCGTGTTCAACAACCATGATTTCATAAAATTTATCATTTTCTGTCATGATTTCTTCAGTGACAAGTTTGAAGCCATTGTTCATCAACCAAGCACGAAGCTCATCTTCACGATTATTAGGTTGTAAGATAAGACGGTCTACACTTGCTAATTTTTCAACTCCTGCCGCCAAAATATCAGCAATCAAGCCGCCGCCCATACCACAAATCGTAATCGTTGTTACTTTGTCTGATGCTTCAAAGGCTGCCAAACCATCTGCCAAACGCACAACGATTTTATCTGCCAAACCAGCGCCAGCAACATTATGAACCGCTGATTCATATGGACCTTTGACAACTTCACCAGCAATAGCAAAATCAATTTTTCCCTCTTCCATCAAGGCAATCGGTAAGTACGCATGGTCACTTCCGACATCCAGTAAGCGTGCTCCTTGCGGTACAAATTCTGCTACGGCAGCTAAACGCTTAGATAATACTGTTTGCATAATTCTTCCTTCTAAAATATCATTCTTTTTAATTATATCAAAAACAACTTCTCCTTACAAAAGCATAACAAAAGCAACTCAAGTGAGCTGCTTAGTTAGTTTTCACATTGTCTTTATAGTATTTGCAATAGGCTTGAACTGGACAAATATCACATTTAGGCTTTTTAGCTAAACAATGATAACGTCCAAAGAAAATCAAGCGATGATGCGTCAAAATCCAATCTTTCTTTGGAATTTTTTTCATCAAATCTTTTTCGATTTCTTTAACATCAGCATCTGGCGCAGAAATATTGAGGCGCTTAGCAATGCGTGACACATGCGTATCCACAGCAATTGATGGAATACCGTAAACTTCTGCTAACACAACATTAGCTGTTTTTCGTCCAACTCCTGGCAAGGTTTCTAACTCTTTATGTGTCTTAGGAACTTGCCCGTCAAAATCTTGCAAAATCGCTCTTGCTGTCTTAATAATGTTTCGAGCTTTGTTCTTATAAAGTCCGATAGTTCGCAAACACTCCTCAACATCAGCCAAATTTGCCTTAGCCAAGTCCTCAATTTCTGGGTAATGTTTCCAAAGATTTGGAGTCACCTTATTTACTGCTTTATCCGTCGTTTGAGCAGACAAGATCACCGCGATAAGCAGTTGAAATGGTGTCTCCCATTCCAACTCGCCACGCGCTTCTGGATACATGTCACCAATAATAGCTAAGATTTTCTTTAAACGCTCACGTCCAACTCTCATTAGTCACTCCACAAATCCATCGCAGCCAAAAAGTCATCTGACACATTGACTTTACCTACTTTTGAATTTTCATACTCTTTACGACGTTCCTCAACTTGGCGCATTGTTGTAATGCCTTCACGACGCCAATTTCGCAAAATGGCATTGATGTAATTCCAGTTTGTCTTGCCGTTAAACACAGCCTCACGAAGCGCTGCGCGCACTAGGTCTGGATCCGTTTTATCCTCACGAATAGTTTTTTGCAAATCTTCCAATTCAAATGGACTTAGCATACGACCTAGCTCACGTTCAAACTCTTCGACAAGTTCTTTCACAGGATTTACGTCTTGTTTTTCAGGAACTTGTTTTGGTTCAGAAACTAATTTATCCAATAGTGCCAAAACAGGACTCGCATCAAAAACCACTTCGATTTCACTACCAAGCTCAATAGTTTTCATATCAAGCAAACCTTGAGCAGTCAAATCAGAAATCGAGCGGTTAACTTCTGCCACTGTTTTATTCAGCGCGCTAGCAATTTGACTAGGTGCCAAATCATCCATCTTAGTCGTGTTTTGGAGATAAATAAACTGCCAAATCAAAAAATCATCTGCACGTTTAAAAATATCTTTGTAATGAAAGAGAAGAGCACTCGGCAATACAAGATTGCCTGATTTAAAATTTTCCAAATAACTCATAATATATTCCTAAAAAATCATCACCTCTAAAACCGAACCTGACAAAGATAAAGCAAGATTTGATCGACAATCACCTCATCACAAGTAACCGTAAAAAGATGATTCTTTTTCCAATTGTTCCAGTTGATAAGGCGTCTCTTGGTAAACAGCATAATTAATCCAATTACTAAAGAAAGTTGTTGCCGCTAAATTCCACTTCATCGGAACGTCTTGCTCAGGATCATCGTTGACATAATAATGTGCAGGCACATTAGGATTCTTGCCAACTTTAACATCACGCTTGTACTCGAGATCCAAAGTTTCACGGTCGTATTCCAAATGTCCAAAGCTATAAACCTCGCGCAAATCTTTACTAGCTACGATAGACAAACCAACTGTGGGACCTTCAGCAATTACTTCTAATCGATCAACCTTAGCAACATCTTCATGACGAACTTCTGTATACCTAGAATGCGGCGCCATAAAGCAGTCATCAAACCCACGGACAATCGGATTAGAAGGTTGTTTGACATTTTGAGAAAAGATGCCTGATAATTTTTCCTCTAGCAAAACCTTCTTAATACCATATTTGTAATAGAGTCCAGCTTGCGCTCCCCAACACAAGTGCAAGGTTGAATAGACATGAGATTTTCCCCAATCAAAGATTTGGCACAATTCATCCCAATAATCCACTTCCTCATAAGCCAAAGTTTCAACTGGAGCACCCGTGATAATCAACCCATCATAATACTTATGTTTAACATCCGCAAAAGTTTTATAGAAGGTTTCTAAATGCTCAGCCGTTGTATTTTTTGACTTGTGACTAGTCATATAGAGGAATTCAACATTAATCTGCAAAGGCGTATTGGCTAGCAAACGCAAGAGTTGTGTCTCTGTCACTTCTTTTGTTGGCATCAAGTTAACGATGAGAAAATCCATCGGTCTAATATCTTGATGCTTTGCTCGTTTATTATCCATGATGAAGACATTCTCTTTGCGCAAAATGTCTAAGGCCGGTAATTCTTTATCAAGTTTTATTGGCATGAAAATATCTCCACTCTATAATATTATATTTAAGTAATATTATAAAAGATGGAGATATAGTTTTCAATTATATAATTTCTTTAGGTAGTTATAGTTTTTAGCTATAATTATCCTGGGAAATTCATTAAGACTTTCGTATCATAACCTTCAAGTGCTTTACGTCCGTTCAATCCATCCAATTCAACAAGGAATGCACATCCAGCAACGATACCACCAAGGCGTTCTACCATTTCGATAGTAGCTTTCACAGTACCACCTGTTGCCAAAAGGTCATCAACGATAAGGACACGTTGTCCAGGTTTGATAGCATCAGCATGCATACATAGTGTATCAATGCCGTACTCTTTTTCGTAATCAGCTGAGATTACTTCACGTGGTAATTTACCAGGTTTACGAACTGGTGCGAAACCAATTCCAAGTTCAAATGCAACTGGGCATCCGACGATAAATCCGCGTGCCTCTGGGCCAACAATCATGTCGATCTTCTTGTCAGTAGCATACTGTACAATTTCGCGAACAGCATAGCTATAAGCATTTCCATCTGCCATCAAAGGAGAAATATCACGGAAAGTGACCCCTTCTTTAGGATAGTTTTCAATTGTAGCGATATAATTTTTTAAATCCATTTTCTTCTTTCTATGGGCTTTTTGCCAAAAATGTTTTACATTTCATTATATCATATTTTTCGAAAAAAAGAAGGGGATTTAGGTAATAAATTTTCAAGACCTTAATTTTGATAATTCACTTGCCAATCTTTAATCAATGGATAAGTAACTAACTTGTTATTATCCAAATTTTCCTTATGCATATCGACAGCTGTAATCTGTGAATTATCGTAAGTTGTGTAGTAATAAATACATTTTTCTGTGTTGATACATGAACTGTAAATGGTGTATTCGTATTTGCCGCTTTCATCCACGTAACATAACCCTTTTTGTTGTTCAACGGATTTCAAAATATGGAAGAACTGGTTAACACTAGATACTTCTGTATCTTCTGCTACTGAATTTAATTTAGTAAAAGCTACCTTAACATAGCGTGACATTGATGATAAATCCCCAGGCAAACCAAGGCCCCCCATTCCTCGGCTATAAGTGTCTAAGGTAATTTCTGTAGAAAAGAGATTGTCAGAAACTTTTGGAGAAACGTGACGATAATTGTTCAAATTGAATAATTGTTTATCAAAAGTTGGGTTATTTGTCAAAACACCTGTTGGGTTATCATAAACCTTAAGACCACTAGCCACAGATTCCAACACAATAGCTTCATTGCGGTCTGCAATCAACCAGTGCAAAGGACTTGGTTGAAAATCATCACTAAATGCTTCATTTGTGACGTTAAGATTTTGGCAAAGTTTCTTAACTTCAGCAACAGATTGGCATTGTGATAAGAACCACGGAATCAATTCAAAAGATGCAAGGTTGTCTTTCCCTTCTGCTACTTCTTTATAGTCGGCATTTTCAGGGAAATTCAAACCTGCCATTCCTAAACCTTTTTCATTAACTGCTTCGTAATAAAGTGGGTAATCAGCCACTACTGTTGCCATTCCAATCATGGCAAAATGGCTGTTATTTTCTCCTTGGTGTCTAAACGAAAAAGGATAATTTCGAGGACAAATCGTTACCGTTTCATTGTAAGAAAAGTCCAAATCAAGATTTCGACCAAAGTAATTATCTTTAGTTGTATAAGTAATTGCAGTACACATAAAAAAACTCCTTTAAAAAATACTTTAAAAGTCATCTACAACTTTGCAGTCTCATTATAGTTCCAATTAAAAAAGTTTTCAATTAAAAAAATTTTCAATTTTTAAGCAAACGTTTTCTATAACAAAAAGCTAAAAAAGCTACGCTGAGCTAAGCAACGTAACTTTTTAGTCTAGTTCATCAACCAGTCATAAATTTCTTGTGGCGTTCCAAGTGCCATGAGCTCTTGAAATTTCACTTCTTGCTTAAGATTTTGATAAATTTTACTATCAGAAATACTGCGTTTCTCAGCACCTTTATTGACGACCATCACTCCATCTGTGATAGTTACAAAATCCAATTCATCAAAAATTTGAATCATTTTGACCAAAAGAATATCAGGAATATTAAGATAATGACTCAATTCTTTCAGCTTGTAACGAACATCAAATTCAGGGAATTGATAAATCGTTTTATACAACTTAGCAAATTGTTCGCGAGTTCCATAGCCAGTCAAATAATAAGCTCGTTTGATGTGATTTTTAAAGTAAATGGCATCAAATTGTCGACCGACAAAAAGGGATTTGAGTTCTTCAGCCTTATCAGGAATATCTAGTACAACCACTTCACTGGCACTGGTGTCTTCACTCAAAACAGGAACACGTTCAGGAAGACTGGCATTTTTGGAACGAATATCAATCAACTGAACGCCGTCAACACGCGCGTCTTCAAGCATCAACTGAACTGTGGTTTGCCCGTTCCATTTGTTGATTGACAAAGTAACGGCAAGGCACAGGTTCTGCGCTTGCTGGAATTCTTGTACCAAATGACCTTGGTTAAAGGCAACAAGGTCAACCGCCGTACTTCCTTGAGCAATTTTTAATTTCAAGTGAGTGCCATTTTGCCCCATGGTACGTGCTTGTTTAACAGTAAGGTCTTTGATTTCAAAGACTGGCTTAGCATTATCCATCCCAAAAGGTGCGATCTTCTCAAGACTTTTAACAGTGTCCAAATCAATTTCTGACAAGTCCAGCACTTCATCAATGATCAAAGTCTTTTTCTGAGCTAAATTAATATCATTTTCAGCAATGTAATCACATAAAACTTGTGACAATTGCGCTAAGTTATCAACTGGCAAGGTCATTCCTGCAGCACCAGCATGTCCACCAAAAGCTTCAAATAAATCACGGTGGTCATCAAGTGCATGGAAGATATTGATTGCCTCAATACTTCTAGCAGAGCCTTTTGCCATACCGTCTTCAATGTTTAAGACAATAACTGGCTGAGCAATGTGCTCCAAAATACGACCAGCGACAATTCCTAGAACACCTGGATGCCAGCCTTCTTTTGCCAACACCTGCACAGGCTTGTCAAGATCAACCATGCCCATGGCTTCATCGTAAATTTTTTGAACAATTTCTTTACGTTCTTCATTCTTGGCATTAATCATTTGCGCAATACTTAGCGCTTCTTCATCATCAAAACCAGTCAATAATTCAATAGCTCGATTTGGATCATCTAGACGACCAAGAGCATTTAGCTGCGGTGCAATTTTAAACCCAACAGTTTCCTCATTAACATCTGACATGTCAATATCAGATACTTTCATAAGCTCCATGAGACCAATGCGTTCGGTCTGCTTGAGCATTTCAAGCCCAACCTTGACCATGATACGATTTTCATCTGTTAGACTAACCATATCGGCAATCGTTCCGATAGCAACCAAGTCTAACATTTCGGTTGGGATGGATTCTAATAGGGCACAAGCCACTTTGAAGGCAACACCACATCCTGCTAAATATCTAAAAGGATAGTTAGCTTCTGGATACTCTGGATGTACAATGGCAAATGCGTCTGGAAGCTCTGCTGGTAAGCCATGGTGGTCAGTAACAATGACATCTACTCCTTGACTTTGTGCATAGCTAATAGCTTCATGTCCAGCTACGCCATTATCCACCGTAATAATCAAAGAAACCTGTTGTTGCTCGATGAAATACTTATAAACCGATTCATTTGGTCCATAACCATCAACAAATCGGTTAGGAAGATAGACTTGAACCTCAGCCCCAAGCATTTCCAACGCTTCTTTCATGATACTAGCGCTGGTCATCCCGTCGGCATCATAGTCACCATAAACCAAGATTTGTTCATAATTTTCAATAGCTTGACGAATGCGGGCGACTGCCTTGTCCATATCGTGCAAAAGATATGGATCGTGAAGTTGTGACAAATCATTCGATAAAAATTGAGTTAGTTTTTCGTCGTTGTCAACGCCACGACTGTATAGGATTTTGCTGGCTAATGCCGTTATATTTTCTTTTTTTGTCACTTCAAAAAAGCCATCATCTGGCTCTTTTTCAATATTTTTCCAATTGTATTTACTTGTTATCATTCACTTCTCACTTCTTATGTAGAATTGAAAGGAGGTTATTTATAATTAAAAACTTTTCGTGCTAAAAAATCAGCAATCTTTGGGAAAAGAGTATAGAATTTGTGTGCTGCAGCTATTGACCAAGGCATGTTCACTTCACGCTTGTTCTTACCTAAAATGGCAACCGTACGTCTAGCAACTTCTTCTGGTTGCAAAACAAAACGTCCAACACTCTTTAAGTATTCTCCAGATGGATCTGCCTTGTCAAAAAAGCTTGTTGCAATCGGTCCAGGATTAATCGTTGTCACATAAACATTGCTATCAGCTAATTCCAAACGTAGCGCATTTGAAAAACCAATCACAGCAAATTTTGTTGCAGAATAAACTGATGATTTTGCTGACGCAATCAACCCAGCGATGCTGGCAATATTGACAATATGGCCGTACCCAGCTTTCTTCATCTTATGCCCAACCAAACGTGAAAAAGTCATCGTCGCAAAGGTGTTGATATCAAACATGTCACGAATTTCAGCGGTTGTATAAGCATCAAACTCACTAAAATCACCATAACCAGCGTTATTGATAAAGACATCGATGTAACCATGTTCAGCATATAGTTTTTCAACCATTGCCCCAATCGCTTCATCACTTGACATATCAAGTTCGTAGCAAACTGTGTTAGGACGTTCAACATAACAGGCTTCAAGTTTTTTTACATTACGTCCTAAGGCAATCACAAAGTCATCAGATGGTAACTGTTTGACAATTTCTTTGGCAAGTCCACCTGTTGCTCCTGTAATAGCAATTATTCTCATAAGCTAATTTCTTCCAAATCTTTAACCAAGTGTGTATTTTCAAAAATTTCTTGAGCATCGTTTTCGATTTGTTTGCATTCGCGTCCCAAGAAACGTGCACTGATGTGATTAAGCAATAAGCGTTTAGCTGATGCTTCTTTAGCAATTTGAGCAGCTTGAGTACCTGTTGAGTGCCCATGCTTACGAGCAATTTTTTCATCACCCTTACCATATGTAGATTCGTGAACCAAAATATCAGCTCCCAAACCAAGGCGCACACTAGCATCAGTCTTACGTGTATCGCCTAAAACAGTGATAACTTTTCCTTTTTTCGGTGCTGAGATGTAATCTTTGGCAATGATTTTTGTCCCATCTTCTAAGACAACATCTTGACCACTCTTGATTTTTCCAAATAATGGACCAAATGGCACACCTGCAGCTTTCAACGCTTCAGCATCAAGTGTTCCTTCCAAATCTTTTTGCATCACACGGTAACCAATACAGAAAATAGTGTGGTCCAATTTCTCAGCATACACCACAAATTTATCAGTTTCCATGATTTTTCCAAGACTGTTTTCGTCAAATTCATGAAAATGAATACGGTATGGCAAACGTGCACCAGACAAGCGCAAACTGTTCAAAACGTATGAACGAATACCAACAGGACCATAAATATCAAGGTCAGTTTGTTCTTCATTTGCTTGGAAAGCACGACTTGCCAAAAAGCCAGGAAGACCAAAAATGTGGTCACCGTGCAAGTGCGTGATAAAAATGCGTTTCACTTTACGAGGACGGATCGTTGTTTCTAAAATCTGACGCTGTGTTCCTTCACCACAGTCAAACATCCACACCTCATTAATCTCGTCAAGTAACTTTAACACTAAGCTTGACACATTACGTGACTTTGAGGGCTGACCCGCTCCTGTTCCCAAAAATTGTAATTCCATATATACCTATAAAAACCGAAGTTTTTACTTATCCTTCCTATTACGATACTTTTACATAAGCGATAAATTCACGTTGATCAAACGTATAATAAACTTGCCCTTGATAGTGAGCTAGCAAGTCTAACAATTCATCGCGATTAAAACTTTTTAGCTTAACCATATTTCCTTTTAATTTTGAAACATGACTGAGCAAACTACTTTCTGGTGTGAGGTCTTCAAGTTCTTGGTCATCAAAATTGATTTTTGACATTTTGATCTTGCCATCTTCAACATAAATTTTATATTGAGGAAAGACTTGAGCCAATTCAAACAAGACATCTTTTGTCAAAGCTTCATCTTTTTCAGAAAAGATACGAGCAACCTCTTTATCATTTTCATAAGTGAAACCATATGATTTTCCCGATAAATTCAAACGAATAAAAGGCTTATGTTCGTCAAAAGATGGCTTATCATTTAAAAGCTGCAATTCTTTTGATAGTTCAAAATAATAATCTGTTGCGGCTTGCGGAGATTGTTTTTGATACATTTCTGCAAAATAAGCATTGATAACACTTGGAGGTGGTGTGATGAAACTCAATTTTTGCTCATCTGTTAAATCCTCCAAAACATTTTGCAAGTATACTTTATCTAGTGACGTAAAGCCACCGTATTTTAAAGCTAAACTTATATAATCAGTCATAGAATTCTTCTAGTCTCCATCTATTTTTTGGATTAATGTAACCAGTGATGGTTTCGTATTCTTCTGCAAAATCATAACGATCAAGCAGCGCGATTTTATTTAAATCGTATAGCTTATAGGCTTGATTTGGGTGAACACGAATGCTAAATGGTTCAAAAATCTCACGAATTTCATTGATAATCAAACGGCGCAAAAGTGAACGAGCATCTTTATCACGCGCAGAAATACGCACATTTGGAAAAGCTGTCGCTGCAAAATGCTCTGCCACATCCATCTTATTATAAACAGCTAAACGTGGAATATCCAACATATCTAGATTTTTTAACAGATTCAGAACAACTTTTTCGTGTTCAGCATGATTTGGGTCGCTGGCATCAATCACGTGTAGCAGCAAATCAACATGACGGCTTTCTTCCAAGGTTGACTTAAAGGCTGCCACCAATTCTGTCGGTAAATTTTGAATAAATCCAACCGTATCCGTGAGAGTCACTTGAAATTGATTTTGCAAATAAATTTGCTTTGTCGTCGCATCCAAAGTCGCAAACAATTCATCAGCTTCATACTGCTTATCATTTGTCAAAACGTTCATAATCGTTGATTTACCAGCATTTGTGTAACCAATCAAACCAATTTTAAAGACTTGTGACTCAGTGCGTTTTTCTCGACCAGTTTCACGATTCTTCTCAACGATTTTCAGTTGACGTTCAATATCTGAAATTTGATTGCGAATCGAACGACGGTTAAGCTCTAACTGACTTTCACCAGGTCCACGACTACCAATTCCACCTGCTTGTCGGCTAAGCATAACCCCCTGACCAACAAGACGTGGCAACATGTATTTGAGTTGAGCCAGATGAACTTGCAATTTACCTTCGTGACTATGGGCACGCATGGCAAAAATATCTAGAATCAACTGCATACGGTCAATAACTTTAACGCCAAGTTCTGCTTCCAAATTAACATTTTGACGTGGCGTTAAGCGGTCGTTGACAATCACAGTATCGATCGCATCAGCGTCAACAATCGCTTTGATTTCAGCTAATTTCCCTGAACCAATCAAAGATTTGCTATCATATTTCTCACGTTTTTGACGATAAGATGAGACCACCTCAGCACCTGCTGTTTCAGCGAGTGACGCCAATTCTTCCATTGACATTTCAAAGTTTTCTGTGTCAGGCAACTCAACTCCTAGCAAAATCACTCGTTCTTGGTGCTTGCTTGTTTCAATCATCTTGTACTCACCCCTTTACTTGATTAATCCGTAAATATCATTATAACATAAATTTTATTCGAAGAGGGTAAAGGAGTTTTTGCTCTACCTTACACTTTATTATCATTTAAGAAACGGTCAACATCTTCTGCAACTTTTGTTTTAAAATCTGTTTCAGAAACATTATAAAACTGAACTGTCATTCGATTTCTAAACCAAGTTAACTGGCGTTTGGCAAAGCGTCGTGTGTTTTGTTTTAATTTTTCAACACAGTTTTCAAGAGAATCTTCTCCTGAAAAGTAGGGGAAAAGTTCTTTGTAGCCAATAGCTCGTGCTGCTTGGACCTCACGATAATTGTCATAGAGCCATTTTGCCTCATTCAAAACCCCATTTTCAACCATGAGATCAACGCGATAATTAATGCGGTCATATAGAACTTGACGATCGTCATTTAGGCCAATTAAGTAAGCATCATAATCTGTTTCTTTGTTTTCTAAACCTTTTCCAAATTTAGCTAACTCAAGTGCTCGAATAGCTCGACGTCGATTAATCTGAGGAATTTCAATTTTTTGCTCTGCTATTTTTCCAAAAAGCTCGTCGTCTGATAAAAGGTCAAGCTCTTTTCGATAAGCAAGGACCTTTTCCTGATCTACTTGGCCACCCAGATGGTAACCTTCTAGTAAGCTTTGAAGATAAAGTCCTGTTCCTCCGACGATAATCGGAAGTTTGCCTCGACTAACAATATCTGAAATGGCTGCGCTAGCTTCCTGAACAAAATCATAAACCGAGTAAGTCTCATCAATATTGCGCACATCAATCAAATGATGCACTGCTTCAGCTTGTTCTTCAGGAGTTGCTTTTGCCGTTCCAATATCTAATTGACGATAGACTTGCTGACTATCACCACTGATAATTTCTCCATTGAACTGTTTTGCTAGCTCAATTCCCAGTGCTGTTTTTCCAACAGCAGTCGGCCCAACTACCGCTAGCAGTTTTATTTTTTTTGACATTTTTTTCTTATCCGTCCTAAGCCTGATTTTTTAGTAAATATAACGTTTTCACTTGAACTTTTAGGCAATTTTTGTTACCCTTATTATAACATAAGATGGTAGGACAAGAAAACCAATCCTACTGCTACAAAAGAGTATAAAGAACTCTTTATACTCCCTGTTCTTATCAGTAAGGAGGAGAATTATTATGGCTAAAAAATTCGCATTTGCTAAAGGTATTGCTACTGGTGTGGTAGCCACTGCAGCTACAGTTGCTGGTGCTATCTTTGCAGTTAAGAAAAAAATTATTGAACCTGAAGAGGAAAAAGCTGCTTTCATTCAAGAAAATCGTAAAAAAGCAGCACGTAAACGTATTTCTCACTAATTGCTGAACAAACTAAAAGCTCTGAGCCTGTTGCTCATAGCTTTTTTATGTGTCTTTTTATAAAATCTCCCAATCTTCAATACTAAATTCATCCAATAATGCTTGAATCTTATCAAATGCCAAACGAAAATGTTCTAATTTGTGTCCATCTGAACCAATGGAATATTTATGGCAACCAAGTTCTTTTACTAGACTTAGTGCATATCGATAAAGCTCTTCTTTGCCACACAAATACATGGATTTACTATTTAACTCAAAAGCTAAATCATGGTCAATCATTTTTTGGAAGATACGCTTTAATTGAGGTTCATAAACTTTTAAATCCTCGACTGTCATATCAAAAATTCGAAAGCCATAATCAAAATGTGCTAAAACATCCGCATCCACGCGCCCAATAGCATACTCTAACTTATCCAGATATTCTTGAATAATCTCCGCTTTTTCCATATCTACCACTTCATCATCAAGGTAATCATTTGTCCCATTATGGTGAACTGATAACAATTTTAAGTCATAGTTCTTATCTGCTAAATAAGCAATAATATCATCTTCACGTGGCTCATAATAGCCAATTTCAATTCCTTTTTTGATACGATTGCCATATTTTCGATTAAGCTCAGCTATTTCACGCGAATAAGCGTCATAATTCGGCACATTATCTTGCTTAGTATAAGGATTTGACAAATCATAGTGCTCTGTTGTCACAATATCACCATCATAATGAGTTAAATAATCTTCAAACTGAGTCTCTGAATCATATGAAAAATGTGTGTGTAAATGATTATCTCGCATCCTCTACCTCGTTTATCTTTACTTGTGACTAATCTAAATCCTCAATACCAGCTGCCATGCGCTCTTCTCCCCACCAATTTGGCATCAACTCACCAAGTGTAATGGTTTCACGCTTGTCATAGTCAATCATAAATTCCAAATCTTTATTTTTAGGTGACAATTGCATCAAAAATTCACGGCAGGCACCACAAGGCATACCTGAACCACCACCATTTGGCGCTTTATCACGAAAGGCAATGATACGCTTTATAGTCGTTTGACCAGATTGCTGGAACATATTAAATGATGCAGCTCGTTCCGCACAAAGATGAAATACACCAGACGTAGCTTCAAAACAGTAGCCTGTGAAAATCTGTCCATCTTCTGCTTCAATTGCTGCAACAACATGATTTGAATAAATAAAAGGCGTCACATAATGTGGATTATAGTCATTTTTTGCCGCTTCGTACAGTTTCTCCCAAATATCCATCATAAATCTCCCATGAAAATTGTCAGTTTTTTCTTATTCTACCAAATTTTCTGTCATTTTCATAGAAAAACATATTTTTTCAGTTATAGTTTATAACTATACATTATCCCATATAAATAACTATTTTTCAAAACTGAAAAGCTCAGCTAAAATAGGAATCACAAAAAAATAAACGAGGTATAGAAAATGGCTAAATCAAGATTTCAACTAGTTGGTTCACTTTTACGACCAGCAGATTTACGCGAATACAAAATCGCAATCGAACATCGTGATGATATCAAATATCCTTTCTACGATGCATTCGAAAACTACAAAGAAACAGAAACAGCTGATATCAAAAAAGTTATCGCTGAAGAAAAAGCGGCAGGTATCGATGTCCTAACTGACGGCGAATACTCAAAATCTATGTGGCACCTTGATTTCGTTTGGGGCTTAAAAGGTATTGAACGTTACATCGCTGACCACGGATACACTTTCCAAGACCATGATGGCGGTCATTTTGAAACACGTAAGGATATTGGTATCCGTATCACAGAACCACTTTCTGGCAAAAATCACCACTTTCTAGATATTTACAAACTTCTTAAAGAAGAAGCTGGTGAAACTGACACAAAACTAACAATCTGGGGACCTGCCCACGCCTACACAGAATTCACAGTCTTTAATCAATTAGTTGGCGAAGACCAAGTTTACAAAACTAAAGAAGAACTAAAAGCTGGTCTTACAAATGCCTATAAAGAATTCTTGAAAGAATACAAAGAAGCTGGCGGAGAAATCATTCAATTTGACGACTGCCTCTGGGAACTTTTCGATGAAACAAACCCAACTGGTTTCTTTGCTCAAGGGAACAGTGCTCTTGCCAATCTTGCTGATGAATTCATCGCAGTAAATAACGATGTTGCGGACTACGGTCATGAGCTTGGTTTGCAAGTTTGGACTCACAACTGCCGTGGTAACTACGAAAGTCGTTCTGCTGCTGGTGGTACTTACGAAGCTATCGCAACAAAATTCTTGAAAGATCAACACTATGACCGTTTCTTCCTTGAATGGGATAGCGAAGTGGCTGGTGACCTTAAAGCTCTTGAAAGCTTGAAAGACTCAGATGCTGAAGTCGTTCTTGGACTTCTTTCAAGTAAAACAACTGATCTTGACGATGAAGAACGTGCGCTTAAAATGCTTGAAGAAGCTAGCCAAATCATCCCTAAAGACCGTCTTTTCCTTTCTCACCAATGTGGTTTTGCTTCATGTGATTCAGGAAATGAACTTGCTATCCCACAACAATGGGCTAAAATTAAGCAAGGTCAAGACATCGCCGCTAAATTCTGGAGTTAATCCAATCAACTCGCCTTTATTTTTTCAATATACAATATACTATACCAAAAACGGCCGCAAGCTTTATGCTAAACGGTCGTTTTTTTAATTACTTTTAAAGTTTAACTACTTCCAGACACTCTCCACCAAGTAAAACAAGGTATTTATCAACTTGATCAATATGATATGACTTGCTGAGTGCTTCGGCATAAAGTGCCATTTGACCTTGGTATCGGTCTTTGATTTCCTCGCTGTTTGTGTATTTATCAGTCTTGTAATCTAAAAGAACCAAACGATCCTCTAAAATAAGATAAGCATCGACAATCCCACGAACAACAAATTTTTCTTTGCTCTCAGGGTCTTCTTTTAGCATAGCAAATGGAGCTTCGCGGTAGATTTTGTCAGTATTTTGCTGAATCAATTGTCCAAGAGCTGAATTTTCAAAGAAATCCAAAACATTTTCTAGATGAATGCGCGCTTTAACTTCATCTTTAGCAGACACTTGTGTTAGAGCTTTTGAAATATCCTCTAGTGTCACTTTTTGAGACAAGGAAATGCGCTGCATGAGCTCGTGCATGGCAGAACCAATCGCTGTTGCTTCAACCTTGGCTTTTTTCGAAAAATCAGGTAAGGCAAAGCTTGGTTTTACTTGGTCCTTCTTAGCCATCACATCAACACCATCAGTATCCATAACAAGCTCATAAAGTTTCTTAACCTGACTAGGTGTTCTTAAGCTTGGCAGGTTAATGGCTGATTGATATTTGGTATTCAACTCTGCAACTGCCTCAAGTCTCTCCAAAGCTTCTGCAATATTTTCTGACTGGCGGTTATTTGACAAATCATCAGGTTTAATAGCTGATTTGACTTCAATCTGACCGATTTTCTCTTCTGTCAGATCTTCATCTGTGACAAATTCAACCTTAAATGGTAAGTCCTTATAAGCTTCATGAATGGCCAACATCCAATCTTGGAAAGTCATGAAAGCTTCACGTTCTGCAACTGGAAGATGATTATTTTCTGACTTACCGCTGTATTTATCAACCAATTTTTCAGAACTTGCTTTTCCGACTAAATACAATTTCTTCTCAGCACGGGTCATGGCAACATAGAACAAACGCATTTGTTCAGACAAGGTTGCTAGGCGCAGTTCACGTTTATTAAGCTGATAAGGCAAAGTGTCCATGCTGACTTTAACGGTTGGAAAAACATCCGTATCTAACTCTTCTCGCATGTCAGCCAAATATTTGATACCAGCTCCATTTTGACGTGATAAAATCAAGGGTGACATCATGTCTTGAATACTGAATTTCTTATCAATGTTCAAAATAAAGACATACTTGAATTCAAGTCCTTTACTCTTATGGATAGTCATCAAATTCACAGCATGTTTTGGAAGGGCCACTTCAACGTCAGCCAAATCATTTTCACTTTCTAAGACGCGATCAATCATGCGAATAAAGCGTGATAAGCCTTTAAAGCCAGTCTTTTCAAAATTATTAGCACAAAGTGCAAGGGCGTAAAGATTGGCTTGGCGCTGCTCGGCACGGGGGAGATTGCCCACGTAATCATAATAAAAGCGCTCATTGTAAATCTTCCAAATCAAATCATAAAGCGAATGCCATTTGGCAAAATCACGCCACTTGCTAAAGCAAGTCATAAAATCTTTTAATTTTTCACGTAAAACTGGTGTGACCAATTCTGCATGCTGACCTTGATTAGCCAAAGCATGTTCTAGTTTTTGGTAAAGATTGGCTCTGGTCTCATCCTCGCTTGTTTGAAGAGCAAGACGAGCAAGATCATCTTCGTTAAAAGAAAACATTGGTGAACGCATCAGAGCTACCAAAGCATAATCATTAAGCGGATTATCCAGAGCTCGAAGGGTATCTAGCATCACCATAACTTCAACAGATTTTAGGTAATTTTGCTCACCGCCATCCGTCACCAAAGGAATACCATAATGTTCAAAAGTCTGCAAAATACCATCATTACGCGTACGTGATGAAACTAGCAACGTGATGTCTTCAAAGGCAACACCTTCTTCGTTATGCAGGCGAATAATTTCTTTAGCTACCAGCTTAACCTCGTTTGGATTGATTTGCTCCTCTTCTAGACTACTTGCAAGTTCACCACCATCATCAGTATCGTAAATAAGGACTTGTGTTTTATTTTCTGGATGAGCTTCTTTTTGTGCGGGACTGCCTGCTACTAACTGGTGCATGCCATCATACAAAATTTCCCCAACAGACTCGTCCATCAAATGCGTAAAGACACTATTTGTCGTATCCAAGACTTCTGACTGACTACGGAAGTTTTCTTTTAGCAGAATTAATTTTCCATGTTCTGGATGCTCTTGAAAATCCTTGAATTTTTGGTTAAAAATCTGCGGATCAGCCTGACGAAAACGATAGATAGATTGCTTGATATCTCCCACCATGAATCGATTATGACCATTTGACAATAATTCAAGCATGCGTTCTTGCGTGTGATTGTTATCTTGGTACTCATCGACCATGACTTCGTGGTATTTATCTTGGTAGAGCTCACGAATATCTGGATTTTCTTCCAAAATCTGGATAGCAAAATGAGCGATATCCGAAAACTCAAAAGCATTTTCTTGGATTTTAGCTTGCAAATATTGTTCAGAGAAATCCTGCATAAACGCTTGTAAAAGTTCTAACAAAGGCAGACTTTCCGATTGGTATTTGAAGATAGTTTCTAAGTGTTTCAGACCAGCCAAACGACCTTGGAGAGTCTTGAAAATTGGATATTTTACCCCTGCAACTGTCACAGCTGGACTAGATGGAATCAAGTCAGCCACATCTGTCGCCAAACGACCAAGTCCATCACGACCGTAAAGCGTCTCAAAATGCAAAGCCCACTCATGCAAATGCTCAATCATGTTCAAATGCTTTTTATAAGCCGCTGTAGGCGTCCCCTTAGCTGTTTTTTGCTTGTAATCTTCTAAATCCGTCACATCTTGTAATTGATTAGCTGTCTCATGCATGCAAGCTAGAAAATCCACAACTTCTTGGTCGGGAATGGCGGAAAAATCAGTATAGGTTCTAGCACCTTTCAAGAAAACCTCAGACAGCCATTTCTTAGGATTATCCGTTGCTTGACTGAAATCATAGATTTTGTAAACAATTCCTCTAAAAGCTGTGGTATCTTTACGATTGCCAGAAAAATTACGAACTAATTTGCGGAAAATGTCTTGATTTTGCCCCGTCATGTAATCTGCAAAAAGATCTGCAAAAACGTCATTCTTGACAAGATCTTGTTCGCTCTTATCCGTCATAATGCGAAAAGTCGGTGAAATTCCTAATGTGTAGCCGTATTGGTTAACCAACTTTTGCGTAAAGGCATCCATGGTTCCAATATCAGCAGTCTGCAGAGCTAGCAGCTGCTCATTAAGATAGGTTTTTAAATCATTATGCGTCGCTTGTTGCAAAGCTTGGCTGATTTTTTTCTCAAGACGTTCTTTTAATTCTCCCGCTGCTTTAACTGTAAAGGTCGAAATAAAGAGCTGGTCAACAGTAATCCCACGCAAAATTTTATCAATAATGCGCTCAACCATGACGAAAGTTTTCCCAGAACCAGCCGACGCTGATACCAAAATATTGTTGCCATAGCTATAAATGGCTTCAATTTGTTCAGGTGTTCGTTTTTGCGCTTTTGATGACTGAGCCTCTTTTTGCTGTAGAGAAGAAATCGCTTCAGCCGTTAAAAATGGTTTAAAGATCATCTTTTTCCTCCTCTTCTTGCATCAGGCTCAAAAAGCCTTGACGTCTATCTTTTCTTGGTAATTTAAACCACTTGCGTGCGTATGGCATGTGGCGATCCGCTTCAAAGCGTGTGATAGCTTTTAATTGGTCACCCTTAACCGTCTTACCATCCTCACTGTAAGGATTAATCAAAAAGTATCCTTGTTTAATTTGCTCAGCTGCTTGAAGGAATAATTTTTGATTATAAGCTAGTAAAATATCTAACTCTTCTTGCGTGTAAACAGAATCATTAAGATGATAATTTCCATTTGATAAATAGCCTTTTTCATCTTCTAAGAACAAGCCACGATAGCGAAGTTCTTTAGACAAATTCTCCAAAATTTTCTCTGTAGTAGCTACCGATGACAAATCTACTTTTGGCTCTTGCATGTGAAGGTACATGGCTCCAAAAATCTTATCTGATTCACTTTTAATTTTTTTATCGCGAAGTGCTTGCATATAAGTCACCAATTGCGGATTAAGACCATTGTAGAATTTTTGAATATCAAAGGTATTGTTACTTGATTTGTAATCAACCACCCCAAGACTTCCATCTGACAAACGATCCACACGGTCAATAATGCCTCGAATACGAACTGCATTGGCAAGCATTAATTCAAAAGGTTCTTCTTCATTTTCCACCTGGATCTGAGTATCCTGACGTAAAATGGTTGCCGTGCTTCTAGCAATATCTTCTAAGACTGTCAATGAGTAGCGGCTTTCCTCGTCTTCTTCGTAGATAAATTTGAAAGCATCTTCGGCGTTGGTTGTTTGAATAGCTCGATCTAATTTATTGTCAAACGGCTGGTTAGAAGCATCTTTCATGACCAATTCAAAGACACGATGAAGGTATGTTCCGTGATTTCTAGCGTCAGGGTGAATAGTTTCAACCTCTTGTAAACCAAGCACATACTGTAAGAAATATTTGTACTGATTGTTATAGAAAGTTGTCACCGCTGATGAAGATAAATTAATCGGCTCATCACTTGGAAAACGCGTCTCAATCACTTCATCAGAAACTGGCTTGGTCTGCATATTGTCCTTAATAAGTGGCAATTCAATACCGTCATTTACCAGTTTTTTACGAAGATAACGTACAGCTACTGACCAGAAGGTCTGCTCTTCTTTGCTAAGCTCGCGTTCTTCTTCAATAGCTAAGCGATTAACCTCAATCACACGAGATAAGAGCGCTTTATAATTCCCAATGTCTTCAGCATCTGTCGACAAACGATTTCGTCCCTTAACCAAAACAGGCACACCAAAGCTAGCTAATTCCGCAAGATAAGAAGATTCCTTATCTTCTGACTCGTTAGCAATTTGTGGCAAACTGAGCACCAATTCTTCCGTCGCTGAATTAAACAATGACAAAGCAGCAAAATGATTTTTCTTAATATTTTCACGACTAATCACATCAAAACGTTGATTATCAGCTGTTGTCTCATTAACCTTGGCACGTTCTTCATCTGAAATCAAGCTACGATTTTGCGCAATCTTTGGGAAATGCGACTGCGTCATGCCAAGTGCAAAGACAAATTTATTGGTATGTGGCTCAACCAAATCATAAGATTTTACAGAAACCACATCAACACTTGCTGGCACTACGCGGTACTGGGCAGCCAACATACCGCTTCTTAAAAGAGCTAAAAATTCATCCAAAGACAATTTTTCTTGTCCAAAAATCGTTTGAAATTGCTCGAGAATGCCAGTAAATGTTCGCCAAACTTGCTCGTGCTTTTCTTGGTCATTTTCTGAGAAGGTAGCTACCATACGCTCTAAATTCTCAGGCAAAGAAATAGCACCCAAGAAAGTCATCAATTTTTCAAGCAGGCTTGAGCCAAACTGCTTTTGTGCCTTAAATAAAGCTAGCAAAGGCGCCATGATTTGCTCGCGCATGCAATTAATATAAGCTAAGTGTTCTTCACCCTTGTAAGCAATCGTGAACTCCTTACCAAATTTACTTTGTCCTTTAATATCAGCGTAAATCAGATATTGCTCAAAAAGGTCTAAATCATCTTGAGTGAAGGAACCATAAAGTCCTGTTTTCAAAAGATTAACCACATCTTCCATACGAAAACGGTAACGTTTCACGCGCTCCAAGGAATCAATAAAATGCACCAAAGGATGATCGCTCATCGACTCTGCTTTTCCAAAATAATAGGGAATTTCATATTTATCAAAAATTTTGCCGATTTGCAGACGATAGCTATCCACATCACCCAAAAGCACCAAAATATCTTTATAGCGATAGCCTTGGTGAAGTTTATGACGAATAGCCTTTGCCACATGCTCAACTTCTTCTTTTTGATTAATAACATCCCAGATAGCATAATGTTTCTTATCATCTGGCGTTAAGGTGATATCTGATGTTGTAAAGTCGTGCTTAGCTTCAAAGAGTTTTGACAACTTAGCAAATGCTTCTTGAGATTTTTGAGAGCTCTCAACATATTCTGGCTGTGTTTGAAATTTAGCTGCCAAAGAACGTAAAAAATCCAAACTTGCCTGATAGACATTCCCAGTTGAAAATGTCGCCTTATAAGCCTTTTGACTACTGTAAGTTCCGATAATCACTTGAGCACATTTTTCTTCTAAAAGGCTGACCAAATCTTCCTCTTCTGCTGAAAAACGTGTAAAACCGTCGATAACCAAAACAACATTTTCAAGCGCATCATCCAACTGACCCGATGCTACCTGCTTAGTAAAAAATGCAATTTTTGACTGATTGTCATACTGATTGGCTAACAAAATATCATTAACCGCCAAAAATATTTTCACCAAATCTTCTTGCTTCTCAGCCGTATGCAATTCTGTCAAGTCGAGCACGGTCATGTTAGCCGTTTTTAATTCCTTATACAAATCAACCAATTGCTTGATGAAATTCGTATCTTGCTTTAAACGCCCAAAAACTTTCAAATCCGTATCCGAAAAATGAGACAGCGCACGATAAAAAATCATAGCTAATCCATTATCATCAATCGTTTCTTTGGTCTGAGGCTCATTTAAGACAAAATAGCGTGCCATTTGAGCAAAACGCGTAATGGTAATGGCAAAAGACGCGTGGTCAGGTAAAAGTTCCAGAACCGCCCTTTCCTTTTCAAAAGACAAAGAGTTTGGAGCGATGTAGAAAACACGCTTACCAGCTTTAGCCTCTTCCATCGCTTTTCTTGCCAAAATTTCAGTCATATCAAACTGAATATCTGTATATAATAATTTCATAATAATCCTTCGTCATATCACTAGATAATCCTATTATACCAAATTCTGCTATCAGTTTGGCTTTTTGATAAACAAGAAACCACCACTACTTTCGTAGCGGTGGTTTATCTATATTAACCCAAATAGCCTAATATTGTCTCAAATGACTAACGAACTTCTGCTCCGAGTTGTTCAACAAGGACTTTAGTGATTTTATCCATGTATTTAGTAACTTCTTCATCAGTCAAGTTGTCGTTTGGATTTTGGAAAGTAAGGCTGTAAGCCATTGATTTCATACCTTCAGCAATATTTGCACCAGCATAGACGTCAAAGAGCTTGATATCAGTTAAACGTTTCACTTTAGCTGATTCAATAGCAGCAACGATTTCTTTGTGAGTAGTAGTTGCTGGCAATAGCAAAGCAATATCACGAGAAACCGCTGGGAATTTAGTGATTTCAACAAACGCTTTATCAGCTTGAAGAGCAGCTTCAATAATATCCAAGTTTAATTCAACTACGTAAGTTTCTGGAACGTTGTAGTTTTTAGCTGTTTGTGGGTGGATTTGACCAACAAAACCAACTAACTGACCATCCAAGTAGATGCTTGCTGTACGACCTGGATGCATGCTTGCAAGACCTTTTTCAGCAACATATTCAACTGTCAAATCAAGTTTGTTAAAGATAGCTTCAACGATACCTTTAGCATAGAAGAAATCAACTGGAATTGCTTTTGTTTGGAAATCTTTTTCAGCAACTAAACCAGAGATAGCAAAGGCAAATGTGCTGATTTCGTTTGGTAATTCTTCTTTTGGATTACCTTTTTGTTCGAAGACTTTACCAATTTCGTAAATTGCTAAGTTACTGTTTTTACGAGCAACGTTGTAGGCAATAGTATCAAGCATACCAGAAACAACATTTTGACGAAGAACTGAACGTTCTACTGACATTGGCCACATCAATTCAGTTAAATTGCTTGGTTGCAATGTGAATTCAGTAGCTTTTTCAGGTGTTGTTAAAGCGTATGAGACGATTTCAGTCAATCCAGCACCTTCAGCAATTGAACGCATTTTACGACGCAATTTTTGTGTTGCTGTCAATTCACCTGCAGTACCAGCAGCTTCTGGAAGTGTTGTTGGAAGGTTTTCGTAACCGTAAATACGAGCAATTTCTTCAACCAAGTCAGCTTGGATAGCAATATCCCAACGACGACGTGGTACTGAAACTGTGAATTTATCAGCATTTCCTGACAAACCAAAACCAAGTTTTGCAAAGACATCTTCGATATCAGCAAAAGTCAATTTTGTTCCCAAACGAACGTTTACGTAGTCAAGTGTTGTTGATACTTCAACATCTTCAGTTGGAACTGAACCAGCTTCCACACGACCAGAAAGAACTTCACCTTCAGCTAATTCTGTAAGCATTGCTGCCGCAAAATCAAGCGCTTCGTCAACAGTAGCATAGTTAATACCTTTTTCGAAACGAGCTGAACTTTCAGAACGAAGGTTCAAACGAGATCCAGTACGGCGGATGGCGGTACCATCAAAAACAGCAGCTTCAAGAACAACGTTTTTAGAAGCATTGTCGATTTCAGTAGCTTGACCACCCATCACACCAGCAAGAGCAACTGGTTTGTCAGCTACTGTGATAACAAGGTCTTCTTCTGTCAATTCACGTTCTTCACCATCAAGAGTGACCAATTTTTCACCAGTACGCACATTGCGAACAACGATTTTATTGTCTTCAAATTTATTCAAATCAAATGCATGCATTGGTTGACCGAAGTACAATAGCACGTAGTTTGTCACGTCGACAACATTGTTGATTGGACGAATACCAGCGTTCATCAAAAGGTTTTGCAACCATTGTGGACTTGGTTTAACAGTCACGTTTTCAACGACACGTGCTTTGTAAGTCAATACTTTGTCAGACTCGATAGCAACATCGATAACGTCTTTGGCAGCTTTAGAAACTTCTTTGAGTTCTTTTTCTGGGAAGTGAACTTCTTTTCCGTAGATAGCAGCTACTTCGTGTGCAACCCCACGCATTGAAAGAGCATCTGCACGGTTTGGTGTGATTGACAATTCAACGATTTCATCATCCAAATCAAGATATGGGAAAATGCTGTCACCTGGTTTAGCATCTTCTGGCAAGATTTGAATACCGTCTGAAAATTCTTTTGGAATGATTGATTCTGGCAAACCAAGCTCTTGGAGTGAGCAAATCATACCAAGTGATTCCATACCACGGATTTTACCTTTTTTGATTTTGTAGTTGTCAGCAATACGTGCGCCTGGTACAGCTACGATAACTTTGATACCTGCAGTAACGTTTGGAGCACCACAAACGATTTGGCGCAATTCATCATCACCAGTATCTACTTGGCAAAGGTGCAAGTGTGTTTCAGGAACATCTTCACAAGATACAACGTGACCAACAACCAATTTTGTCAATCCTTCAGATGGTGATGAAACTCCTTCAACCTCAATCCCTGTTGTTGACATTTTTTCAGAAAGCTCATGTGTTGTAACATCAACATCAACAAGCTCTTTTAACCATTTATAACTTACTAACATAATATGTGTTAAAAGCTTTTCGCAGTCAAAATACGTTTGACAGGTAAGCTTCTTTATCCCTTTCTACTCTTATTCTTTTAAGGTTTTTCGCATAAGCCAATCTGTGTCTACTTTATCGCCAACTTTAAATAAGTGCTCTGAAAATTTTTCAAATCCGTATTTATGGTAGAAACCTTGAGCTTTGATATTGCCTTCCCAGACACCTAACCAAGCCCAATCAAATTCACCTGCCTTAGCCATATCAAGCGCCAGCTCAAATAATTTCTTACCTAAGCCAAATCCCTGACATTCACTAAGAATGTAGATACGTTGAATTTCAAAAGCATTTTCCAACTCATGCTCAGTCTGTGCTGCGCCCCAGTTTACTTTCATAAAACCAACCTCGCGCCCATCAACTTTGACAAATCGAACATCAGATTCTTTATCTGTCACATCTTTTTCAAGTTGCGCTAAAGTATAATTCTCATCGAAAAATTGTTGAAGTTCTTCTTCGGTATTATCAAAACCAAAGGTTTCACGGAAAGTATCGATGCTAAGCTTTTGCAGCGCCTCTAACTTATCCAAGGTCACTTTTTCAACTTTGATTTCTGCCATGATGACCTCCAATTCTTTTTCTTGCTAATCAATTATTTAAATTGATCTGAGAAACGGACATCGCCTTGATAGAAACCACGAATATCATTGATACCGTAACGAAGCATCGCAATACGTTCTTGACCAAGACCAAAAGCAAATCCAGAATATTTTTCTGAGTCTACACCAGACATTTCAAGAACACGAGGGTGTACCATACCAGCACCAAGGATTTCAATCCAACCAGTTTTCTTACATACGTTACAACCTTTACCACCACATTTGAAGCATGAGACGTCAACTTCTACTGATGGTTCAGTGAATGGGAAGTATGAAGGACGAAGACGGATTTTACGATCTTCACCAAACATTTTCTTGATAATCATTTCAAGAGTTCCTTTAAGGTCACCCATAGAAATGTTTTCACCAACAACAAGACCTTCGATTTGGTGGAATTGGTGGCTGTGTGTCGCATCATCTGTATCACGACGGAACACACGTCCTGGTGAGATCATTTTCAATGGACCTTTAGAAAAGTCGTGTTTATCAAGTGTACGAGCTTGCACAGGACTTGTGTGAGTACGAAGCAAGATTTCTTCAGTGATGTAGAAAGTATCTTGCATGTCACGAGCTGGGTGATCTTTTGGCAAGTTCATACGTTCAAAGTTGTAGTAATCTGATTCAACTTCATATCCATCAACAACTTGGAATCCCATACCAAGGAAAATATCTTCGATTTCTTCACTTGTTTGCGTCAAGACATGACGGTTACCAAGGTTAACTTGACGTCCTGGAAGAGTCACATCCAAGCTTTCTGATTCCAATTGTGCTTTGATTTTAGCAGCTTCAACGATTTTAGCTTGTTCTTCAAAAGCTTTTGTCAAAACGTCACGTACTTCATTAACTTGTTTTCCGACAACTGGACGCATTTCTTTAGAAAGATCTTTCAAACCTTTCAATAATTCTGTCAATGATCCTTTTTTACCAAGAACTTGCACACGTAATTCTTGAAGTTCTTTTGCATTGTTTCCACGCATTTCAGCCAATTTAGCTTGCGTAGATGATTTTAATTCTTCTAACTGCGCTTGTAAATCCATTAAAATTCCTTCCTTGGGGCAACCCCTAATGTTTTTAAACGAAAAAAGCGTGCCACACTCCAATAGCGGAGCGTTGACACGCGGTACCATCCGTTTTTTATCTGACTAGCAGACCTTAATTCATCGTCTTTAACATGAGTGAATTCGCCAAACTTTCATCTAGGAAGCTTCCAGTCACGACTTCCATTCCCTGTTAAACTGCCATAAGGTTACTATTCTCATAAGACACTATTCAATTTACACCCCATTCTAGCAAATTTTTTGCCATTTGACAAGGTTGAATATAGCGGCTTAATTCACACTAACCTGACCTGAATAATAATCAAAGCTTAAACCACTTTGGACATTTGGAATGAAAACATTAAACTCTAAACTACCGTCAGATGATTTTGCTTCCAAATGTGTCCCGCTAGCAAGAATATTATCGCCATCATAAATCAAAGTCACTCGGTAACGAACACGTTTATTCTGATCAAGTGCTCTTCTGACCTGACCTTCGTAGTAATTCTGACCCGTTGAGTCTTCTGAACTAGCTTCATTTGCCCAAGCTGTCTGAGTGGCTACATTTTCAGGATTGCTTGTTGAAGCATCAAAGCCTTTTAATCCGCCGACTAAAGCATAGCCAAGCAAATGCCCACGGTCAACAGCATGACTATATCTTCCAGAGATATTTTGGGCTTGATCCCAGCCAGCTGGCGTCCAAGAGGTTGACCCATTTCCAGTTTCCTCACGGCTTCTGTATTGACGTGTCAACTTACTCAACAAAGCATTTGCGACCGTTGGAACAGTCTGACCTTGCACAATTTTTGTTTTGTTATTGGCATAAGGTTTGCTGGCTACTCTTGCATTCAAATCGGTTTTATTTCCGTTAACCAAATAAGCTCCCGCGCCGTTCCATTCTAAGTTTGAACCAAGCTGAGCTTTAACGCTGTCTGTTAAGACTGAATCTGCCAATTCTTGACTTGGCGTTGCTTGATTAGCAGATGACTGATTTGACACAATCTTTACAGATGATTCTCCCGTAATCAAGGAAATAACTTGATTAACAGGATTACTTGAATCTGAAGTTGTCAGCCAACCCGCACCAATACTAAGCAATAAAACTAATAAAAAAATAAATGATTTTGCCTGTTTAGACAGTTTTGATTTCTTTACCATAAAATCCTTTCACTAAAAAAGTGGAACATCGTGCTTTATCAAAACCATAAAGTCGATTATCCCACTTCTACATTTTCGTCAAGCTGCTCTAAAATACAAATAGCTTATTGACCTGTAAATTTACCAATAATTGCTTGCCATTTATCAATCGATAAAATTGAGAATGGATTTTTACCATCACCAATGACGGCATATCCAATCATCAATCCAACTGCTAAAAATAAACAAGCCAAAAGAGCAACCACTAGAACTAGTCCTAACTGTTTTGCTACGTACTTCCAGCCACTTGTCATTTTTTAAGCCTCACTTATACGTTTAATATTTGCACCGAGTTTAGCCAATTTTTCATGGAATTTGTAATATCCACGGTCAAGATGATTCAAGCGACCAACTGTTGTTGTTCCTTTTGCCACCATCCCAGTCAAAATAAGGGCTGCACTAGCACGAAGGTCAGTTGACATAACTGGAGCACCTTGAAGCTCTAGCCCACCATGAATCATAGCTGTATCGCGCATGATTTCTGACTGCAAGCCCATACGGCGCATTTCTTCCAAATGTTGGAAACGATTTTCAAAGACCGTTTCAATCATTGTTGATTCGCCATTGACAACTGCCATCAAAGCTGTAAATTGCGCTTGCATATCAGTTGGGAAACCTGGGTGAGGAAGAGTTTTAACCGTTACAGGTTTCAATTTTGCTGTATCAGCAATAACACGAATCCCTTCAGGTTCATCAATAACGGTCACACCCATCTCAATCAATTTTGAAATCAAAGGACGATTGTGTTCCCAGATAGCATCCTTAACAAGAACATTACCCGATGTCATAGCTGTCGCTACCATGAAAGTTCCAGCTTCAATACGATCTTGAACCACATCATGTTCAGCACCATGAAGACTATCGACACCAGTAATCGTCAAAGTCTCTGTACCAGCACCTTTAACGATAGCACCCATTTTATTAAGTAGCATCGCTAAATCAACGATTTCCGGCTCACGTGCAACATTTTCAATAACAGTCACACCTTCTGCCAAAGTTGCTGCCATCATCAAGTTTTGTGTTGCACCAACTGATGGGAAATCCATGTAAATTGTTGTCCCTTTAAGTTTCCCATCAACAGTCGCTGTGATATCACCACCAGCTTGTGTGATTTTTGCCCCCATAGCTTCCAAACCTTTAAGGTGAAGGTCAATTGGACGACTACCAATCGTGCAGCCACCAGGCATTGATACTTTTGCATGACCTTTACGCGCTAAAATTGGTCCTAAAACAACGATTGAAGCACGCATTTTGCTAACATATTCATATGGGGCGATATCCAAAATATCTCCTGAAGCATCCACTTCAATGGTGTTCTTTGCTTCATCAAAATTAACTTGAATATCTAAACCACGGACAACATTATTCATCGTAAAGACATCTGAAAGGATTGGGACATTTGTTAAAACTGTCTTTCCTTCCTTCGGTAAAATTGTCGCTGCAAGAAGAGGAAGAACCGCATTCTTTGCTCCTTCAATGATTACTTCTCCTTCTAGGCGTGTATTACCGCCTTCAATAATAATTTTATCCAAAATGAACTCCATTCTTATATTATAATATCAAAATTATATCATAGTTTAGCGATTATTGCTTTTATTGAAAGCCAAAGAAGAAAGTCTGGCTGACTGTAATGATTTCCAAAATAAAGTGACTTACCATATAACCAAGTGCAATACTAACCAAAAGAATAAACACTTTAAGACGACCAATATTCTCAGGCGTATTCTTAATCAATTTTGACCAATCAAATAAATTTCGAAGAATTTGATGGGTCATTGCAATAAAAACAAGGTGACTAATCAAAGTCACTGAACTATTTAAAATTTCCATAGGACTATTATATCAGATTTCATTTTTGACAACAAAAAACTTCACAAGTGTGAGCTTTCTTCATGAAAAAAACATCAAAAAATAATAAAAAACAAAAAAGTCTGAGATAAATTCTCAGACCTTTTCTTTTATTTATTACCAACACTGATACGGTTCAAAGCACGGCGAAGAGCAACTTGTGCACGACGTACTTCGTCGTTATCGTGAGTACTTTGAGCTTGTTCCAATTTACGCTCAGCACGAATCTTAGCGCGTTCAGCACGGCTAACATCGATGTCGCGTTCACGTTCTGCAGAATCTGCAACAATTGTCACAAGATTATCTTTAATCTCAATAATACCACCGTTGATAGCTACCCAATCCACGTGATTAGGATCATCTGTACGATGAATTTTCATCTCGTGAACTGTTAGCGGAGCAATGAGGTTAATGTGTTCTGGCAAAATCCCCATCTCACCATCCGGTGTTTTTACTGAAATAAAATTAGCATGGTGATCATAGCGAATACCATCTGGTGTTACTACCTGAACAGTCATAAATGTCATGGTATCACCTCATTAGTAATTCATTTTCTTAGCTTTTTCAACTACATCCTCAATTGGACCTACGTTACGGAAAGCATCTTCTGGAAGATCGTCGTATTTACCTTCCAAAATTTCTTTGAAGCCACGAACAGTTTCAGCAACTGGTACGTATGAACCAGGCATACCTGTAAATTGTTCAGCAACGTTGAAGTTTTGTGACAAGAAGAATTGGATACGACGAGCACGTCCAACCAATGTTTTTTCTTCATCTGACAATTCATCCATACCAAGGATTGCGATGATATCTTGCAATTCACGGTAGCGTTGAAGAACACGTTGAACTTCTGTTGCCACTTCATAGTGTTCTTGACCAACAATTTCTGGTGCAAGGGCACGTGAACTTGAAGCAAGTGGGTCAACGGCTGGGTAGATACCCATTTGAGTCAACTTACGTTCAAGGTTAGTTGTTGAATCCAAGTGAGCGAATGCTGTTGCTGGCGCTGGGTCAGTGTAGTCATCGGCTGGCACGTAGATGGCTTGAATTGATGTAACAGAACCTTTTTTAGTTGATGTGATACGTTCTTGCAATTGACCCATTTCAGTAGCCAATGTTGGTTGGTAACCAACGGCTGATGGCATACGACCAAGAAGGGCTGATACTTCAGAACCTGCTTGAGTGAAACGGAAGATGTTATCGATGAAGAGAAGCACGTCTTGTCCTTCAACATCACGAAAGTATTCCGCGATAGTTAAACCAGTAAGGGCAACACGCATACGTGCTCCAGGTGGTTCATTCATTTGACCGAAGACCATGGCTGTTTTTTCGATAACACCAGATTCTTTCATTTCCCAGTAAAGGTCATTACCTTCACGTGTACGTTCCCCAACACCGGTAAATACTGAGATACCACCGTGTTCTTGGGCAATGTTGTGAATCAATTCTTGGATAAGAACGGTTTTACCAACACCGGCACCACCGAAAAGTCCAACTTTACCACCTTTTAGGTAAGGGGCAAGAAGGTCAATAACTTTGATACCTGTTTCAAGGATTTCTGATGATGTTGATAATTCATCAAATGCTGGTGCTTTTTTGTGAATTGGTTCGCGTGGTGCGTCTTCTGTAAATGGTTCATCAAGGTCAATCGTATCCCCAAGAACGTTAAACACACGACCCAAAGTTTCTTTACCAACTGGTACACTGATTGGACGACCAGTATCAAAAACTTCTAATCCACGTGTAAGCCCATCAGTTGATTCCATAGCGATAGTACGTACAAGACCGTCTCCAAGTTCAAGAGCAACTTCGAGCACAATTTTTTGAGACTTATCGCCATCTTTATAAACAATCAATGCATTATTAATCTCAGGTAGTTTGTCACCAGCAGCAAACGCAACGTCGACAACTGGACCTACAACCTGAGCAATTTTGCCTGAGCTCATGTTTTTCTCCTTTTAGATTTTTTAGGGAGTCGTTCCCTTTTTTATGAGGCTAAAACGCACTCACATTTTATTCTAGTGCATTAGCACCTGCTACAATTTCTGTGATTTCTTGTGTAATAGCAGCTTGACGAGCACGGTTGTACTGAATTGTCAAATCATTAATAACGTTTTTGGCATTATCAGTTGCTGTTTGCATAGCTGTCATACCAGCGGCATGTTCAGCAGTTTTAGCATCAACAATGGCACCATAAATAAGGCTTTCAGTATATTGTGGTAAGAGTTGTTCCAAAATCATTTCACGATTTGGTTCTAATTCAAAACCACTGACACCTTCTTCCGCTGCTTCATCAGCATCCAATTCAGCAATTGGAAGCATTTGTTGCACACGAACTTGACTAGTCAAGCTGTTCACGTGGTGATTGTAACATACATATAATTCATCGAACAATTCGTTTTTATACATCTCAACAGATTTTGCGATGATATTTCCAACTTGTTCAAATGATGGCTGATCTTCCAAACCACGCAATTCAAAGACAACGTTCATTCCACGAGCTTTAAAGAAATCAGCACCAATACCACCGATGGCAATAATAGCATAGTTACCATCTTGGTGATATTCCTCAATAAGATCCATCATTGCTTTCAAGATTTTTGAGTTATATCCGCCAACAAGTCCTTTGTCAGACGTGATAACAATGTAACCAGTCTTTTTAACCGGACGAGCGGCTAGCATTGGATTTTTTGAACCATTAACTAGTTCTGATTTCAATAAGTCAGTAGTGATTTGACGAATTTTTGAAGCGTAAACTTGAAAATCTTTTGCTGCTTGCTCAGATTTGGTCAATTTTGCAGCTGATACCATTTGCATGGCACCAGTGATATGACTTGTTTTCTGAGTTGAAATAATTTTCCCTTTGATTTCACTAAGAGAGCCTGCCATATGCTACCTCCCTCTTATTTGAATTCTGACTGATCTTTAAAGGCTTTAATAGCTGCATCTAAGACAGATTCTTCTGGTAAATCTTTGGTTGTACGGATAGTTTCAAAGATTGATTCGTAATGTGCATCAAAGTAATCATACAAAGCTTCTTCAAATGCTAAAATGTCATTAACTGGCACATCATCCAAGAAACCATGAGTAAGTGCATAAAGAATCACAACTTGTTTTTCAACAGGAAGTGGTTTGTGAACAGGTTGTTTAAGCACTTCAACTGTACGACGTCCACGATTAAGTTTAGCTTGTGTTGCTGCATCCAAATCAGAACCGAATTGTGTAAAGGCTTCAAGTTCACGGTAAGAAGCCAAGTCAAGACGAAGGGTACCAGCAACTTTCTTCATTGCTTTGATTTGTGCTGAACCACCAACACGTGACACTGAAGAACCAGCATCAATCGCAGGACGAATACCCGAGTTAAAAAGATTTTCTTGCAAGAAAATTTGTCCGTCAGTGATAGAAATCACGTTTGTTGCGATGTAAGCTGAAATATCACCAGCTTGTGTTTCAATAAATGGAAGTGCTGTAATAGAACCACCACCAAGAGCATCAGAAACTTTCGCAGAACGTTCAAGCAAGCGGCTGTGAAGATAGAAGACATCACCTGGGTAAGCTTCACGTCCTGGTGGACGACGAAGAAGAAGTGACAGTTCACGGTAAGCTACTGCTTGTTTTGATAGATCATCATAAACGATCAATACATGTTTTCCGTTATACATAAATTCTTCTGCCATTGCAACACCGGCATACGGAGCGATGTAAAGTAATGGAGAAGGTTGTGAAGCTGAGGCTGTCACAACGATTGTGTAATCAAGGGCACCGTATTTACGAAGTGTTTCAACTTGTGTACGAACAGTAGATTCTTTTTGACCAATCGCAACATAGATACAAATCATATCTTGTCCTTTTTGGTTCAAAATTGCGTCAATCGCAACAGATGTTTTACCTGTTTGACGGTCACCAATGATCAATTCACGTTGACCACGTCCAATTGGAACCAAAGCGTCAATCGCTTTAAGACCTGTTTGGAGTGGTTCAGAAACTGATTTACGTTGCATAACGCCTGGTGCAGGTGTTTCAACTGGACGTGTAGCAGTTGTCTTGATATCACCAAGACCATCTACTGGTTGACCAAGTGGGTTAACAACACGACCGATAAGAGCTTCACCTACTGGTACTTCCATGATTTTACCAGTACGTTTTACTTCATCACCTTCACGAATTGTAGAGAAATCTCCAAGAATGATGATACCAACGTCATTTGACTCAAGGTTTTGAGCCATACCGAAAGCACCATTTGAAAATTCAAGAAGTTCTCCACTCATGGCATTATCAAGACCACGAGCACGAGCAATACCATCACCGATATAAGTGATAACACCAGTTTCTGTGACGTCAAAATTTGGCTGGAAGTTTTCAATTTGCTTTTTAATTAAAGCGCTAATTTCTTGTGCATTAATTGCCAAAAGTCACACCACTTTCTATTTCAAATTCATTTTAAATTCTTGCAATTGACGACGAATACTTGTGTCAATTACTTTATTGTTAACATTGATAACAAATCCACCAAGGATTGATTCGTCAATGTCTTCAACGAGTTTTCCAGCTTTAACACCGAATTTTTCAGCAACTAAAGCTAGGATACGTTCTTTTTGTTCATCAGTTAAAGCTACCGCTGTTGTTACAACGATATCGTGTTGATTTGTTGCGATAACAAAATCTTTTTGAACACCTTCTAAGATGGCTTTCAAGAACGCTTCTCGTTCGTTTTGTAAAATTACCTCAAGAAAATTGTTCATGTAAACTGAACTAGACTCTTGAAGCAACCTAACAAGTTTTACTTTTTCATCACGTGAAACGACTAAACTTGACAAGAAGTCAGCTAAGTTTGTCTCTTCAAAAACAGACAACAAAGCTTCTGTTTCTGATTGGAGTTCAGCTAAACTGTCTTTTTCAATAGCAATTTCTACGAGACTTTTCGCATATTGCTCAACAAGAGCTTGTGTCTTTTTATCCATTAGGCATCTCCTAGCTTGTCAAGATAGCTATCAATGAGATTACTTTGAGCTTCTTTGTCAAGATTAGCTGTCATGATTTTTTCTGCCAAAAGGACAGTCAAATCAGCGACATCACCTTTAACACTTGAAAGAGCTTCTGCTTTACTTTGTTCGATATCTTGATTAGCTTTAGCTTTCAAGCGACTAGCTTCTTCGTGTGCTTCAGCGACGATTTTAATCTCTTGATTTTTACCAGTTTCTTTGGCATCATCAATAATTTGAGTGGCCTCAGTACGAGCGCCAGCTAACTCTTCTTGACGTTTAGCAGCAAGAGCTTCTGCTTCTTTACGTGCTGCTTCTGCACCATCAATATCATTAGCAATTTTTTCTTCACGAGCGGTAAAGACCCCTGTCAATTGTTCCCAAGCAAAAAGTTTGATGAGAACCAACAAAAGGATCACTGAGCCAGCAGTAATAATAATATTACCAATACTTGTACTATTGATTAGTATTTCCATTGATTATTCCTTTCTTAAGATTCATCCTCATCTTCTGGAAGTTCTTCTGAGATATATTTAGATGACAAAATTGTGAATACGTACGCTTGAATGCATCCGATAAAGACTGAGAAAGCAACCCAAGCCAAGTTAAGGGCAAAGGCCAATGGAGCAAAAATCAAGCTTTTTGTACCAAAACCCACAATCAAAGCAGTAACAACTTCACCAGCATAAATGTTACCAAATAAACGTAGAGCAAGTGACAAAATGTTAGTAAATTGCTCTAAGATGTTCATTGGAAGCATCATTGGGAAAGGACTTAAGTAACCCTTCAAATATGCTTTGACACCTTTCTTTCGAACACCTTCAACATGGACAACAATCGCAACGATTAAAGATAAAGTAAAATCGACCATGAAAGTTGATGTTGGAGATGTCCAAAAGTTATAATCTTCAGACTCCAATTTAACTAGCAAACCAAGGTTGTTAGCAATCAGAATGAAAAAGAAGAATGTGAACATCAACAAGCTGTACTTAGGAGTGTATTCTCCAAGATTAGGTTTAATCGTATTTTGTACGAACTCGTAGACATACTCAATGAAATTTTGTTTTCCTTTAGGTTTTAAAGTCATTTTTCGAGTTGCCCAAAAAATGATACCGAAGGAAATAATCACCGTCAAGAGAGACATCGCTAAAATGGTTAAGTCAAACTCAATACCAAAGACATGCGCTGTTGGATTTACAGATGTTTCCAACTTTATCCCTCCTTCTTTTTAAAAGTTCTTAGTTAGAATTATCCAACGAAGAATGTACATGCAAGAAGGACGAAGAATGTACCTTCGATGAAAGCTATTCCAAGGAACATAAGTGTTTGCAATTTACTGAACATTTCAGGTTGACGTGCTGCAGATTTTGCAATGTTGGCAACGAGGATACCTTCACCAATACTAACTCCTAGTACGGCAAGACCAAGTGCTAAGATTTTTAAATTCAACATGATATGAATCTCCTTTTAAAATTTTTTACTTCGTTATTTTAGTCCTATTTTAAGGAATTGTCAACGAAATCACCGTTTTAGGAAACGTTTTCCTAAACTATACTTAACCTTTGTTTAGTTTTTGAGCAATAATAAAAGGAAAACGGTCAAATCCGCTTTCCTCTAGGCTTTATGAGCCTTATTTACTAACATTTTATGGTAGATTTTCTATACAAATGATGTTGAAAAATACATTTTTGGACATAATGTACAGAAACTGCTTTCATAGTCAATTTTGCATATGAGTTTGAAAACACTTTCTACTATTTAAAGTGTGAGTTATTTGTCTATTGACTCATCTAAATCTTCAACTTCATGAGCAAATTTTTGAGCAATAGCCTCTAAAGCCAAATCTTCTTGATCCCAAACCAAGGCATCATCTGAAATTTCATCTGTGTTAGCAAAGAAAGTGATATGATTTTTAAGATTTCGAAGCACAATTGGAGCATCACCACCGTATTCTCCATCCAAATTAATCATCATTTTCTTATCTGACAATGGTTCAATTTCTAAGAAATCTGTCTTGATGTACTCAATACGCTTATCTCCGATGTGTTTACCACCATCAAGAACTAATCGAATCAAGCGTAAAATTTCAATCAAATTAGCTGTTTTTACTAAAATCAGAGTGAATTTACCATCATCAAGTTTAGCATCTGGAGCGATTTGTTCAAAGCCACCAACTGAATTAGTAATAGCAGCAAAAATCATTGACACGTCACCTTCAAAGACACCTTTTTCATGTTTAATTCGAACTGGAACCGTACGAATACCAGGTAAGAGTTCAACCCCCTTAGCTAAGTAAGCTAAATAACCAAACATGGTTTTTAACTGACTTGGCACACTGTAAGTCAATTCTGTAAATGAACCCGCAGCAGCGATATTAATGAAATAAGTATCCTCACACGCTTGTCCAATATCCATGTGAATCAGTTGGTTTTTACCAATAATTTTTGCAGCTTCAACGGGATTTCCACGAGGAATCTTAAGGGCACGTGCAAAGTCATTTGTCGTACCTGTTGGAATAATTGCCATTTTTGGTCGTTTTTCTAGCGGAGCAATTCCGTTAACAACCTCATTAATCGTTCCATCTCCACCTGCAGCAATGACTAAATCGAACCCAGCCTTTGCGACTCTCTCAGCTTCATTGCGAGCTGAATTTTCTTCGGGTGTTGTTTGAAAGGCAGAAGTTTCATAACCAAAGCCTTCTAAAATATCTAGAACTTCGGCAACGTTTTTCTTCATAATTTCCTGGCCAGAGGTCGGATTATAGATTAAACGTGCTCGTTTTTGTTTTTTGACCATATTATATTACCTCAAAAAAATTATAAACTTTCTAACCAAGCTTCATCACGAACGTCAATCCCAAGAGTTTGGGCTTTTGTCAATTTTGATCCAGCATCTGCTCCTGCAACGACAATATCTGTCTTTTTAGAAACACTACCTGTAACTTTAGCTCCTAAATCCTGCAACTTTTCTTTAGCTTCATTTCGCGTTAAGCGTTGGAGTTTTCCAGTTAGAACCACTGTCAAACCAGCTAATTGAGCATCTTTGGAAACTTTCTTTCCAAGATAAGCAAAATTAACACCAGCATTTTTCAATTCTGCCAAGAGTTCTTCAGCTTCTTTTTTTGCAAAATAGCTGCACAATGACTTAGCAATAACTGTTCCAAGACCATCAATATTAGCAATAGCTTCTTCGTCTGCTGCCACAAGGTTTTCGATACTTTCAAAAACTTCTAGGAGCTGACGACTTGCTTTAGCACCAACATGACGGATTCCTAAACCAAATAATAATTTTTCTGCTGAATTAGCTTTTGATGCTTGGATAGCATTGTAAAGTTTTTCAGCTGATTTTTCTTTAAAGCCATCGAGCATCAGCAAATCTTCGACACTTAGTCGATAAATGTCTGCAACGTCATGAACCAAATCTGCTGTAAAGAGTTTCTTAACGATTGATGGACCTAAACCAGTGATATTCATGGCATCACGACTAGCAAAATGCGTTAGGCGTTCTTGAATCTGGCTTGGACAAAGTGGATTGATACAACGAAGTGCCACTTCATCTTCATAGTGAATCAACTCACTACCACATGATGGACAAGATTCAGGAATTGGCATTGGAACTTGCTTATCACGCTTACTTTCAACCACGTGAAGCACCGCTGGAATAATATCTCCCGCTTTGTAGACAATTACGGTATCTCCGATTCGGATATCTTTTTCAGCAATATAATCCACATTATGCAAAGTCGCACGACTAACAGTTGTTCCTGCGAGTTGAACCGGTGTCAAATTAGCTGTTGGTGTAACAACACCTGTACGTCCAACCGTCCAATCTACAGACAAAATCTCAGCTTCTTTTTCTTCAGCTGGGAATTTATAAGCAATCGCCCAACGTGGTGCCTTAACTGTAAATCCAAGTTCTTTTTGCATAGCAAGGCTATTAACCTTAATAACGATACCGTCAATATCATACGGAAGGCTATCACGCTCTGCAGCCACTTCTTGAATAAATGCCCAGATATCTTCCATTGAAGATGTTGTAATGCGTTTTGGATTAACTGAAAAACCATAACGAGACAATTCTTCTAAAACGTCATTTTGTGTGGTCATACTTGTTGACGCCACTTCTTGGTACAAGAAAGTTGCTAGATTACGTTTTGCAACGACTGCAGTATTCAACTGACGAAGGGTACCAGCTGCGGCATTACGAGGATTGGCAAATTCTGACTGACCACTTTCCCGACGTTCTTCGTTAATCTTATCAAAAGATTCTCTCGGCAAATAAGCTTCGCCTCGAACCGTGATTGTCAAAGGCTCTTCCAATTTGTGTGGAATGTCTTTGATGCGTTTGACATTTTCAGTGATATTTTCACCGATTGAACCATCACCACGTGTTGCACCAACTTGAAGTACACCGTCTACGTAGACTAATGATACTGAAAGTCCATCAATCTTAAGCTCAGCCATGTAAGATGCATTTGGAAATTCTGCCTTGACGCGACGATCAAAATCATCTAATTCCTCACGTGAAAAAGCATCTTGTAAACTATACAATGGTGTTTCATGTTGATATTTTTCAAAGCCATCTAAAATAAGACCCCCAACTGCTTGTGTCGGACTATCCGGCAAAATCAAGTCTGGATTAGACTTTTCAAGCTCTACCAATTCACGATAGAGCTTGTCATACTCACTATCAGAGACCGTTGGTTGGTCTTGTGTATAATACTCTTTTCGATACTGGTTGAGTTCATCAACCAATTTTTGAATACGTTCTTTCATACATACTATTTTAACACATCTAATGAAAAATACTCTTTAAAACTTATCATTTTTTGAAGATATTATATAGAAAAAAGAACTTCCAATTTGGAAATTCTTTATGTCTATTAAGGCGTTAATTTAATACGACTCGCTAATTTATCCATGACAAGTGAGCCAATTAGAAGGGAAGCAAGTTCTCCAACAGCTGAAGTAAACCAAGTCATCAAGAAAGGTGCATTGGCAACAATATGTAACTCGGTGGCAATGGTAAACATTGAAGCCGCAAATAATAGTGAGAAATAAAAGAATGCTTTGTTAAATAAACCATTAAAGAGATATTGATCTTTATAGCGGTCAAACAACATAACACCCAGCGTCAAAAAAACAAAAGTCTGGCTGCCACCGACAAAGACATCAATTAATCCAAAACTGTATAAATTAGCAATCATACAACCTGCTGTTAAGCCGATAATATATTTACGATTATAAAAAGCCAAAAATACTAACATTTCTGACACTCGGAACTGATAAGCACCGTAAGAAATCGCATTTAGAGGCGGTGTGATTGTTAAAACAACATAAAGTGCTGCAACAAGGGCAACTCGAACAAAATCACGCATAGTGAATTTTTCCATTTTTTCTCCTTTGACGTTTGAAAGGCTAGCTTCCAACGTTTGTAATATGCTTGGTGAAAGGGAACTAAGCACCAAGGGTCGTCAAGACAACGCTTAAAAGTATAGCACATTTTTCTAAAATTTGATATAGTAGAGCTATGAAAAAATTAATCACAAGCGAAGTTTTTAAGTATCTCTTTTTCGGTGTTCTAACAACTCTTGTCTACATGGGGACACGTTTACTTATCTTTTCATTGACTAGCTCAGCAACTTTCTCAGCTGTCATTGCTAATATTGTTGCCATTTTATTTGCCTTCTTTACCAATGATTATTTTGTTTTTAATCAAGTTCGTAAAGGTTGGTTTGAGCGTTTGGTCAAATTCACCATTACACGTTTGTCAACACTCATTTTGGATTTAGCTTTGGCATTTTTCTTGGTTACAAAGTTTCCGCACATTATCGGACAATTTGTTAACGACAACATTTCAATGATCAATGCTATCGAAACTCTCTTTTCTCAAGTATTAATCATCGTCTTCAATTACGTCCTTAGCAAATTATTAGTCTTTAAAGACAAAAAATAACACCCAAAGGTGTTATTTTTTTTTGCCTCGTTGTGCTAAAAGTGACAACAAATCGCCTCGTCTACTTTCCATTTTTCCTTGACGCAGTTCTTGATAAGTGGCGTTAAAAATCGCTCCTAAAATCAAGATGTGGGCAAGAAAGATAAACCATAACATTAATACAAAAATCACAACTGATCCAAATGTTTTAATGTCAACCATTCGTTCAAAGGTTCTTAGAATATAACTACTAAACAAGTTATTCAAGAACACAATGACGACCGAGGTAAAAATGGTTCCTGGTAAGATGTAGCGAAAACGTCGAATTTTGACGTTAGGTAGAATAAAATACAGTAACATCAATCCAATAACAATGGTTAAGACTGTCACCGGCTGTGCTAGATTCAAAATTACAGTAGCCATCGTGTCACTTAAATCATAGTATGAATTAATCACTTGCAAAACAGCTTTTGAAAAGGTCGAAAAGATTAAAACGAAAGTTAGTAAGAAAAGAATCAAAAGACTTCCAATAACTCCCACTAATCGGCCAATCACAAAATCTCTATGTTGCGCTACGCCATAGGCTTTATTAATTGCTTTTTGAAGAGAGGTCAACGATTTAGACATAGTCCAAAATGCTGTTAAAGTGGCAACTCCCAAAATACTACCTGAAGGTTCTGAAAAAATATCAATCGTAATAGCCGATACTGACGGATAGAGGTTAGTCGGCAAATTTTTCTTCATAAATGCCAACAAAATATTAACATCAATGTTCAGATAAGGGAAAATATTAGCTGCGATAACAATCAGCGGAAAGGCTGTTAGCAGTAAATAATAAGCAACGGCAATTGCTGATAAATCAATCTCAGCACTGCGATAATGTTTTAAATAAACTTGCAGCGGTTGCCACTCTAATTTAGACCATAATTTATCTAAGAATTGCTTTCGCTTCATCTTAGTAAGTTCTTTCTTCTCCTTGGCTTGTTAGAATAACAGGACCGTCTTTTGTGATAACAAATTGGTGTTCGTATTGACATGATAGCCCACCATCAAGAGTTTTGTGAGCCCAGCCAGTTTTCATGTCAGTATCGATTTCCCATGTTCCTGTATTAATCATTGGTTCAACAGTCAATACCATTCCTTCGCGCAAACGAAGTCCACGACCAGCCTTACCATAGTGAGGGACCATTGGTTCTTCGTGCATTGTAGGACCAACACCGTGACCTACTAAATCACGAACAACTCCATATCCTCGGCTTTCAGCATATTCTTGAATAGCTGCACCGATATCACCAATACGGTTTCCAACGACTGCTTTTTCAATACCGATATAAAGGCATTCTTTTGTGACGTCCATAAGATCTTTAACTTCTTGTGAAACCTCACCAACCGCATATGCCCAGCATGAGTCAGCGACACCACCAGAATATGATTGCGTGTGTTTTTTAACTTGTTCAACGTTATCAAAGTTTAGTTTTGATACGTCAACCACTGACTTATCAAGTGGTTCACTCATAACCATATCAACTTTAAGCAAATCGCCTTCTTTTAGGATGTAGTGACGTGGAAAAGCGTGAGCCACTTCATCGTTAAGACCACAACATGTAGCATATGGGTAATCCATGATTGAACCATCAACACCAATTTGAAGCGGAAGAACATTTTCTTCTTTACAACGGCGACGAACATATTCTTCAACTTCCCACATGTCAACACCCGGTTTAATAACATCACGTAAACCGATGTGGATAGAAGCAAGGAAATCTCCTGCGCGATCCATTGCTTCGATTTCACGAGCTGATTTTAATGTAATCATATTATCTATCTCCTATAATAAACTCTAAAAAGAATCAGTACTCTTAATTATACACTGATAGTCACTAAACTGTCAAAAAGGTAACGTTTTAGTCACTTTTTGATAGAAAAAATTAATTTATTTTTGTCGTTACCAAAGCTTTGGCGACAATTTGATCATCTAAAAGAATTTCAAAATCAATCACCGAGCTACGACGTTTTTCTGTAATAATCCTTGGTTGAATCACCAAACGATCATCAATCTGAACAGCTTGCAAGAAATAAAGCATCAATTGTTCAATAATAATATTCTTTTGGTGTTTTTTCGTTAAGACTCGAACACTAATTTCTTTGATAAATTCAGTCAGAACGCCTTGCGCAAAATTTCCTGCATGGTCAATCATCGCTGGTTCAACGATGAATTGGTAAACACCATCTTCTTGCTTCAAATTAGACAGCATCTGATCACTGTAAGTGTAAGGACTTGAATGCTGTAGGTTCTGTAAATTCTCGACAGCCTGACGTCGTGTAATCACTCCAAGTAAAGTCAAATCTTCTGCTACAACTGGAAGCATATTAAGGTCTTCAAAAATCATTTTTTGACTAATATTAGCCAGACTTGCTTGCGGTTTAGCGACAATCAAATTGCGAGACATGATACTCTTGATATCAACGTTATTTTCCTTATCAACAACGTCAAACATACTGATAACACCAACAACAAGATTCTTACTATTAACAACCGGGAAACGAACATTCTTGGTTTGCTTAATCAAGGTGTTAAAATCACGCACGGTGTCACCTTCGTGCAAAAATCCATATTCTGCTTTGACTTGATAAACTTGCTCAACTGTTGTCAAATCTGTCTTAATACGTAAATTAGACAAAGCATGGTTAATCATCGTGGCAACCGTAAACGTATCGTAATTAGTCACCATGACAGGAATGTCAAGCTCATCAGCTAGACGAATAACGGCTTCTGAGACAGAAAATCCTCCAGTCACCAAAATGGCATTATGTTTTTCAAGCGCAAGCAATTGGATGTTTTCACGGTCCCCAACAATCAAAAGTCCACCCTTAACCAGATAACGCAAGATATTTTCTTGTGTCATAGCACCAATCGAAAACTTGCTAAACTCACGACTAAGCCCAGCCTTTCCTGCCAAAACCTCTGAATCACTAATACGAGCAATTTCTGAATAAGTTAATCGCTCAATGCGCACGGCAGGTTTCTTTTCAATACGAACCGTTCCGCTTCGAGGTCTTGTCTCAACAATGCCACGATTTTCAGCCTCTTTAATGGCACGATAAGCGGTCCCATCACTAACATTTAAGTGATTAGAAATACTACGCACACTCACGCGCTTACCAACCGCTAAATTTTCCAGATACTCTAATATTTTCTGATGTTTACTCATAATGATAGTCACCTTTACTCAACTGATAATCAACATAATCGCGCATTTTTCGGCTATAGCGGTCACTTCCCTTGAATTGACGCTTCAAACGAAAACCTGATTTTTGTGCTACTCGTTGACTGGCTATATTTTCTGCATGAGCAATCACATGCAAATTTTGCAAGCCTAACTCTTGAAAATTCAAAAAAGCAAGTGTTTTTAAGCACTCTGTCATTAACCCCTCGCCCCAGAAAGCTTTGTTCATAAAATAACCAATTTCTGCTGTCATACGACTAGGGTCAAGTTTTTCAAAACGAATACAGCCAATCATTTTATGAGTTTTTTTGTCTTCAATCGCCCAAACACCAAGCGGTTCCTTCATAAAATAATAAACCATGACAAAATCACTCTCCTCACGCGTCGCACGACTTGGAAAAATAAAACGAAGATTATCAGGATTGCTACAAATCTCAAAAAAATCCTGACTATCCTTATATGTAAAAGGACGTAAATACATGCGTTCTGTTTCAAAAGAGGCATAACGTCCCAAACGCGTCCAAATATCCATGACCTTATTATAACACATGACTTTAATATTTGGTTTAGCAGAATTCAAACAAAAAAAGAAGACCTAAGGCTCCTTTTATTCTTCGATTAATTTAATATCAGCACCTAAGGCTGTCAATTTTTCGATAATATTTGAGTAACCACGTAAAATAAATTCAACGTTGGTAATTTCTGTTTGACCATCTGCCATCAGACCGGCTGTCACAAGAGCTGCACCAGCACGCAAGTCTGATGCTTTAACAGGTGCTCCTGTCAATTTATTAGGTCCTTGATAAGCAATACGTCCGCCAACAATTGAAATATCCGCACCCATTCTCACCAATTCAGCGATGTGGTTAGTACGTTTTTCATAGATAGTATCCAAAATCGTACCACGACCTTCTGCTACCAACAATAACGGTGTGATAGGTTGTTGCAAATCAGTCGCAAAACCAGGATATGGTGATGTTTTAACTGAAACAGCTTTGAGAGTTGATTGTTTTTCAACAAAAATAGCATCTTCTTCGACCGTCATACGAACACCCATTTCTTCGAGTTTTACAATATAACTCTCTAAGTGTTCATAAAGGACGTTAGTGATACGAACCCCTTCACCAATTGCTGCTGCCATAGCAATATAAGTACCTGCTTCAATACGGTCAGGAATGACTTGGTGATGTGTTCCATGAAGACTTTCAACCCCTTCAATAGTGATAACGTCAGTACCTGCACCACGGACATGAGCTCCCATATTGTTCAACAATGTCGCAACATCAATGATTTCTGGTTCACGAGCGGCATTTTCGATGATAGTACGACCTTTAGCTTTTGTCGCAGCAAGTATTGTGTTGATTGTTGCACCAACACTAACAGTATCCATATAGATATGAGCTCCATGAATTGGTTCTTCATCTGTTGCAAGACGCATTGCTTCGCCTTCATAAGATACTTGAGCTCCCATAGCTTCAAAAGCTTTCAAGTGAAGGTCAATTGGACGAGGACCAAGGTCGCAACCACCTGGAAGACCTACTGTTGCTTCACCAAATCGGCTAAGTAAACTACCATAGAAATAATAAGAAGCACGCAAGCTATTGATTTTTCCATATGGCATTGGTTGATTTTTAACACCACGTGGATCGATTTCGAGCGTTTCGCCTTCTCGCTTAATCTTAGCTCCCATCACTTCCATAATCTCAATCAAACTATCAACATCGGAAATGGCAGGAACTCCATCCAAAATAACAATATCATCAGATAGAATAGCTGCTGGAATCAAAGCCACAACACTATTCTTAGCACCTGAAATAGCAACCTCTCCCTTTAAAGGTTTGCCACCATTAATAACAATTTTACGCATACATTCAAAACTTTCTGCTAGAATTCAACCTTTTCATTTTATCATAGATTATGACATTTGACAAATTGATTATGGTGAATATTTTGACATTTTGTTAAGATTTTGTCATATTTGTTCGTGTTTTAATATTATAAGCAGAAACTATTACTTTTATTTTTCAAACTTTTTTAGTCAAAAACCTTCAAAATCAAGCTTAAACCTGTTTCAAATGTCTACTTTATGGCAAGTGTAACAAATTGATGGACTTTATTAAAAATATTGGTCAGCTATTTAACCTATTCTTTAACAATCGACATCCACAAAGCCATTTTATAATCTTCAGCGTGAATATCTCCTTCTGCATAAACCTCAAAATCTGGAGCACCAGAGTGGCGATAACCATTTTCTGGAAAAAATACTTCAAGAACATATTTCCAAGCTTCGTGAATAGACTCTGGAACATTGCCTCTGACTGGAACAATTGCATACTGCGTTTCTGCTACTTCTAAAAGACTCAAGCCCAACTCTTGTGCCTTTTTCTTATCTGTAACATCATATCCCGCTAAGTAATTAAGTCCTACACCTGATGAGAGATCTGAGCAGACACCCAAACTTTGACCATTTCCTAATGCTTTTAAATCAGCAATATCAAATTTAGCATAGAGTTCATCCCAAACTCCTGGGCAATCTTTACTTTCAATCTGCGATGCTAAAACACCAGCAACCGCAAAAGCCGCTTTCTTTTCAATTGTGACATTCATAGACTTACCTACATTTACCGTTAATGATAAGTAAACTTTTGGAAATACTTTGTAGGGAATTTCCTTACGAACTTCAGTTGGCATTGAACCGTGGCATTTTTAAAAGCTGCGCTAAAACTATCCGCAGAATCATAACCATATTTCATAGCAATATCAATCACCTTATCAGATGACATTTTCAAATCATTAACTGCTTCTGATAATCTACGCTTACGCAAATACTCCGATAAGGTCATATCTGCTAAGACAGAAAATAAACGAGAAAACATAGCATAGGAATATCCTGATAAGTGTTGAATTTTTTGCTTATCGCTTTCGGTCGTTAATACACTTTCAAGGTAGGTCATTGTTTGATTAAATCATGAAATCATTACTCTCACCTCCTACTGTATAGTCTAGCAAAAGATTGAAAAAATTTTCCCATATTTTTGAAACAAAAAATCTAGGATAAAAAAAACGCCGCACTATCAGTACAACGTTTCTATATTTATTTTACAGCTTCTTTCAGAGCATCGACTTTATCAAGTTTTTCCCATGGAAGATCGATATCTGTACGTCCCATGTGTCCGTAAGCAGCTGTTTGACGGTAAATTGGACGTTTCAAATCAAGCATCTTAATGATACCTGCTGGACGAAGATCGAAGACTTCACGAACAGCAGCTTCTAATTTGCTTTCAGCAACTGTGTTAGTGCCAAATGTATCAACACGAACTGAAACTGGGTGTGCCACACCGATAGCATAAGCTAATTGTACTTCTGCTTTGCTTGCAAAACCAGCAGCAACAATGTTTTTAGCGATGTAACGTGCAGCGTATGATGCAGAACGGTCAACTTTTGTAGCGTCTTTACCAGAGAAAGCACCACCACCGTGACGTGCATAACCACCGTAAGTATCAACGATAATCTTACGACCAGTCAAACCAGAATCCCCTTGAGGACCACCGATTACGAAACGACCAGTTGGATTGATGAAGAATTTAGTCTTATCATCAAGGTATTTAGCTGGAATAACTGCTTTGATGACTTTTTCAATCACGTCATTGTGAATTTGTTCGTTGGTTGCTTCTGGGTCATGTTGAGTTGAGATAACGACAGTATCGACACGAACTGGTTTGTCGTTTTCATCATATTCAACTGTGACTTGTGATTTTGCATCTGGACGAAGGTATGAAATTTCTCCTGATTTACGCAAATCTGCCAATTTTTTAATCAATTTATGAGAAAGTGAAATTGGTAATGGCATCAATTCTGGTGTTTCATCAACAGCAAAACCAAACATCAAACCTTGGTCACCAGCACCAATCAAGTCAAGTGGATCTTGATCAGCATTTCCACGAACCTCTAATGCTTCGTTAACCCCTTGTGCAATATCAGGTGATTGTTCAACCAATGATGGATGAACCCCAACTGATTCAGCAGCGAAGCCATACTCAGCATTTGTGTAACCGATTTCTGCGATAGTATCGCGAACAATGCGGTTAATATCAACATAAGCTGTTGTTGAAATTTCCCCAAAAACATGGACTGACCCAGTGTATACAGCCGTTTCTGCTGCAACGTGTGCATCAGGATCTTGTTCCAACACAGCATCTAAAATAGCATCTGAAATTTGGTCTGCAATCTTATCTGGATGCCCCTCAGAAACTGATTCAGACGTGAAAAGTTTACGTTCTGACATAAAAATGTCCCCCCATATCATTATTTTTTCATTCTAACACCTCTAGGCATTAAAATGTCGGAAAAGTTTTTTCCTTGAAATATCTGTACAAAAATAGCATCATTTCAGTGAGAGTTATGACGGTCAAAAACTAAAACGATTATCTTTTAGTTTTTGACCTAATAAGTCACTTAGGAAAGCGCCATAGCGGCTTTTCGTGAAATGACTAGCTACGTTCAGTAGCAGACATTTCTAGTGAGTTACAAAGTACCAATCTGTATCTTCAAAAAAAGATATGGCGCAGTTAGTGGCGGGTTAGTCAAGGCAGTGAAATCGCAGATAATACTGAAGTATATCAAGATAAGCTAACGAAGAATAACACGTTATTAAACCGCCAGATTGTCTTATCGGGACTCATTAACTAGAATATTGTACCACGTTTTACCCAAATTGCCTATAAAAAAATTCTTACCATTTCGTAACAAATTCATTTTTCATTAAGAATATTTAGAAAAAATATATTATACTATTGGTATGAAAACCTACGAAAAAATTTATCATTATTTACAAAACCAAAGTGAATACATTAGCGGAGAAAAGTTAGCAAGTGAATTTGAACTCTCTAGAACCGCTATTTGGAAAGCCATCAAAACTTTAGAAGAAAAAAGTGTTCAGATTGACTCTGTTAAAAAACGTGGCTACAAAATTCTCTCAGGTGACTTGCTACTTCCAGAAATCATTTCTAAAGATTTAATAATAGCTGTTAGTCTCAACGAAAAAAGCCAATCCACACAGTTAGACGCCAAAAATAACTTAGATGAAGATAAAGAAGCGCACCTCTACTTAGCGCCAAGCCAAGAACAAGCTAAAGGACGATTTGGTAGACAGTTTTTTGCCTCAAAACAAGGTGGCATTTATATGTCACTTCACTTAAAACCAAACGTTCCTTTCGACGAAGTAAAACCCTATACGCTTATGGTAGCCTCAAGCGTTGTTAAAGCCATTTCGCGACTAACTGGCATCGAAACAGACATCAAATGGGTCAATGACATCTATTACAATGGTAAAAAAATCGCTGGCATTTTAACCGAAGCTATCTCATCGGTTGAAACAGGCTTGATTACCGATGTCATTATCGGCGTTGGCATTAATTTTCACGTTACGAAATTTCCAGATGACATTTCCGAAAAAGCTGGTTCAATTTTTTCTGAGCAACCTAGCATCACGCGCAACCAACTCATCACCGAAATTTGGAAACTCTTCTTCACTATTCCAGAAAAAGATTTAATCAAAGTTTACAAAGAAAAATCACTTGTCTTGGATAAACAAGTGACTTTTACAGAGAATGATTGTCTATACTCAGGAATTGCCCAAGACATTACCAATCAAGGACACCTGATTGTCAAACTCGACAACGGTCAAGAAAAATTGCTTCGTAGCGGTGAAATTAGTCTTTCTTCTTGGTAGTTGATGTCAAAGTTTGCAAAACTTTATCAACCGCATAAGCACGTTGAAGGTCACGTAGCAAAAATAGCCCCCAAAAAAAAGCAAAGAAATAATCACCATTAAATAAACATTCATTAAAAAAGTAGGTTTCAAAGGCGCACATGAGTGCCATTAAAATAAAACGTCTTATAGTCATATCTTTATTATAGCATAGATAACTGCTTTTAGCAGTTATCGCCGTCACGATTTCAAATTAAAAGGAAGTTTCAATCGAAACTTCCTTTTAATCTTCTACTTTGTTAATTTTATCTGCTAGAAAATTAAAACCTTCTGGAATAAAAGAGTCATCTTTAACTTCTTCTACTGGATTTTGTTTTTTCTTTTTTAGATTTTGAGCAAATTCAGCTCGAATGCTGTTAAAGTCTTTTCGTGGCACCGCCAAAATATTTGGTGAAAAACCAGCAGCTTTACTCATGACATTTCCAAACATGTCATTAAGGTCTGTTCGTTTCATAGCTTGCTCAGCATTAAAAGCTGCATCAAAAGCCAAAATAGCATTTTCGCTATTTGCAAGAACTGGTTCAGAACCAAGCAAAAGCGCGCGGTCTTGAGCAGAAATACTATCTAAAATTTCATTCCAAGCGCCTTTAAGGGCTTCAAGATACTCTCTTGATTTCTGACTATCAACAATCGTTTCTTCCATGATAGTTAAAATCTTGACACGGTCAACTTTATAGCGATAGCTAGAATTTATTTTTGGACGCTTGGTTGATTTTGGTGAAATCTCAGAGCTGTCCAGATTAGTTAGATGATTTTTCAAGTCTTTGATTTCTGACTGTAGTCTAGCTAACTCATCCGATATTCCTTCTGGCACCTGAGTTAGAGCGGTTTGCTTACCTGATTCTGACAACTGAATGGTCAACATTTCGGCGTAAATCTTAGGCTGAACACCATTTTTGATTTCAGGTAAAACTTTGGTCACCAAGTCAATCATCGCAAAGATAAGGTCTTGTTGAACATTAGCCAAATTCTCTTGAAAAACTTGACTCGTGTGGGTGTTTTCACCACCACTTTGAGCCACTAATAAATCACGAAGATAATTCAATAAATCCGTCGCAAAACGACTCATGCTTTTACCACTATCGAAAATTGTTTCAAGATTTGCCAGAGCTTGGCTAGTTTGATTGGCTAAAACATTTGCTACAAAATCATCCAAAGCCGTCATTGAAATGCTACCTGTGATTTCTTCAGCAATGCTAAGTGAGACATGATTATCACTTGTAAGACTTAGCGCTTGGTCAAGAATAGACAAAGCATCACGCATTCCACCTTCTGCACAGCGTGCAATCAAGGTTAAAGCATCTTCTTCGTATGTAATGCCTTCTTTGCCAAGAATATCAGCCAAATGGTCTCGAATAGCTGCTAACTTAATTGCTTTAAATTCAAAACGTTGGACACGTGACAAAATCGTCGCAGGAATTTTATGCAGTTCAGTAGTCGCCAAGATGAAAACAACATTTTCTGTTGGCTCTTCTAAGGTTTTTAGAAGCGCATTAAATGCCCCTGTTGAAAGCATGTGAACTTCATCGATGATGTAAACTTTATAAGTAGCACGGCTTGGCGCGTAGGTTGACTTATCACGAATTTCACGAATTTCATCAACCCCATTATTAGACGCCGCGTCAATCTCAATGACATCTTCAAGACTACCATTTGTGATATCACGACAAATATCGCAATGATTACATGGCTCACCATTGACCTGGTGAGGGCAGTTCATAGCCTTTGCAAAAATTTTAGCGGCACTGGTTTTACCAGTTCCTCGTGGACCTGAAAACAAGTAAGCATGGCTAATTTTGCCAGAAGAAACTGCTTGTTTTAAAGTCGTTGAAATAACCGTTTGCCCAACGATTTCATCAAAAGTTTGGCTACGGTATTTTCGATAGAGGGCTTGATACATTATTTTTCAACTCCAAACATATCTAGATTCCAATATGATTTTTCGACAAGAATAGCTGCAAATTTTTCAAGATACTCTTGGTCAACAGCATCATAATCATCTGTCAAACGTGAATCCAAATCTAAAACACCAACAAGTTTGTCATCTTTGACCATTGGAACAACGATTTCACTCATGGCCGCTGAGTCACAAGCGATATAGTTAGCATGTTTTGTCACATCTGCGACAATCATTGTTTCACGTTTAGCTGCTGATTCTCCACAAACACCTTTACCAAGTTTAATGTGTACGCAAGATACCCCACCTTGGAATGGCCCAAGAAGCAACTCTTCACCATTGAAAAGGTAAAAGCCAGTAAAAACAGAATTTGGCAAAGTCATCTTCAAGAGTGCACTTGCATTTGAAAGGTTAGACAACAAGTTTTTTTCGTTAGAAAACAAAGCATTTGCTTGCGCTAACATGATTTCATAATTCTCAATTTTCTTAGTATTTTCCATAAGCTTAATTATATCAAAAAAAGCCTACTTCGTCATACTTTGAAAAAATGATATTTTAGTGAATTTAACGTAAAAAAGAGCTGAGACAATGGCATCTCAACTCAATTTATATTAAAATGACTACTTAGTTAAGTTGCCTACTGCTTAATACTTTATTGCCAGTAACTTGGACGGTTTTTTTCGTAGGCTGAAATCAATTCTTCATACTGAAGAGTAGTCCCAATATCATCAAGACCAAGAACAAGCTTACGTTTCCACTCACTATCGATTTTAAATGAAAATTCGCCAGCTGATGATTTGATGACTTGATTTGGCAAATCGATGGTAATTTCTTCTCCTGCTGGTAGAGCCGCTAATTTTTGGCGCACTTCCAATGGTTGGACAATGGGAAGCATGCCATTTTTTAATTCATTGTTATAATGAATATCTGAAAATGAACCCGCAATCACACAACGAAAGCCATAATCTTCAAGCGCCCAAGCAGCGTGTTCACGTGATGATCCTGAGCCAAAGTTATCTCCTGAAATCAGGATAGTTGCATCACGATATTCAGGCTGATTAAAGATAAAGTCAGGATTTTCATCGTAATTATCATTAAGGTAGCGCCATTCAAAAAGAAGATTTTTCCCGAAACCTTTTTTATCGACAGCTTTTAAAAATTGCTTTGGAATTAATTGGTCAGTGTCAATATTATCATTCATCAGAGGGACAGACTCCCCTGTATAAACGGTAAATTTTTCCATGGTCTCTCTCCTTTATTCTACTTCTGATAGTTGACGAACATCTACAAATTTACCAGCAATCGCTGCCGCTGCCGCCATAGCAGGACTACAAAGATGTGTACGCGCTCCAAAACCTTGGCGTCCTTCAAAGTTACGGTTACTTGTTGAGGCACAATGTACACCTTCTGGCACATGGTCTGGATTCATCCCAAGACACATCGAACATCCTGGTTCGCGCCATTCAAATCCAGCATCCAAAAAAATCTTATCAAGTCCAAGGCGCTCTGCTTCTTTCTTAACAGGACGAGATCCTGGAACAACGATAGCTGTCAATTTTGGAGAAATGTGTTTTCCTTTGACAATCTTAGCTGCTAATTGAAGGTCTGAAAGTCGAGCATTAGTACAAGAACCGATAAAGACATAACCCAAATCAATGTCTCCTGCTTTATCACCAGGTTTCATGTCCATGTAGTGATAAGCACGTTCGTCATTCATGTCTTTGATTTCTGGGAATGGTTGACCAAATTCAACACCCATTTCCGGGTTTGTCCCCCAAGTCACCATAGGTGCCAAGTCAGAAACATCGATAGTGATTACCTTGTCGTACTCTGCATCAGGATCAGAAACCAATGTTTTCCAGTCAGCAACTGCTTCTTCGAACTTCTCACCTTTTGGTGCAGCCTCACGACCTTTCACATAATCAAAGGTCTTTTGATCTGGATTCATCAAGCCCATTTTAGCACCAAATTCAATCGACATATTGGCAATAGTCATGCGTTCATCCATTGAAAGAGCATCAATAGCTTCGCCACAATATTCGACCGCATAACCCACACCAGCATCAACACCGTATTTAGCAATCAAAGCCAAAATAAAGTCTTTTGAATAAACACCTTTTTGTGGTTTGCCGACAAACTCGACCTTCATTTTTTTAGGTTTCATTTGCCAAATGCATTGCGTTGCAAATACATGCTCCACTTCTGATGTTCCAATACCAAAAGCAATGGCTCCAAAAGCGCCATGTGTCGCCGTATGGCTGTCCCCGCAGACAATAAATTTGCCAGGTTGACTGTGTCCTGTTTCCGGACCAACCATATGAACAATCCCTTGACGTTCGCTTCCATGTGTTGCTGCGTCAATACCAAATTCTTCAACGTTTCTTGCAAGAGTGTCAATTTGATTTTTTGAAATCAAATCACGAATATTAAAAATGTCAACCGTCGGCACATTGTGGTCTGTTGTACCAAATGTTAACTCAGGTCGACGTACCTTTCGTCCAGCATCACGAAGGCCTTGAAAGGCTTGTGGACTTGTCACTTCATGAATATAATGCTGGTCAACATACATAAGCTGAGGTTCGCCTTCTTCACCTGTAATCACATGACGCTCCCAAAGCTTATCAAAAATCGATTTTCCGCTCATATTTTCCTCCACTGTCCTTGTCATCATTTCCACATCATGAAACACCAATAAGCAAAAACAACATTGATGATAATTCCAAGATACCAACAAGCTCTAAAATACCATTTTAAGGTTTTATGATGGAAAAAATTACCGCCCAGAAAAGCACCTAAACCGCCAAATAAGATGCTCTCCCATAATAAGGTTTTCTCTGGAATTCGCCATTTTCCCTTGATAGCCTTAATCTTATCAACACCATATGTGATAAAGACAAAAACATTCCATAAAATGAAAACAAAGACGACATACTGTTTTATACTCATAGATTTGCAATAATGGCTGCTGTCATTTCAGCTGTAGTTGCCTGACCTCCTAAATCTCGTGTCAAAATGCCTTGGTTAAAAGTCTTATCAACTGCTTCTTCAATCATTTCAGCACCAGCTAATTCTCCAAAACTTTCACGAAGCATCATCGCTACAGACAAAATCATGCTGACTGGGTTTGCAATGCCTTTTCCAGCAATATCTGGGGCAGAACCATGGATAGGCTCATAAAGGCTTGGACCATTTTCTGAATGGCTAGCCGATGGCATCACACCAAGCGTACCAGGAAGGACACTTGACTCATCTGACAAAATATCACCGAATAAGTTCTCAGTGACGATAATATCAAAACGAGCTGGGTTAGTAATCATAATCATAGCCGCGCTATCAACCAATTGATGCTCCAAAGTCACATCAGGAAATTCTAGAGCAACTTCTTCAGCAACTTTACGCCATAATTTTGACGTTGCCAAAACATTTTGTTTATCGATGCTAGTGACTTTCTTACCACGAACTTGAGCTAGTTCAAAAGCTTTACGGATGATACGACGGATTTCTTGGGCTGAATAATCGTTGATGTCACGCGCAGCTTCATCTTCTAATTTGTGTTCACCAAAGTAAATCCCACCTGTCAATTCACGAACCACCACAAAATCAACCCCTTCAATGCGTTCAGGTTTTAATGGTGATAAGTGTTTAAGCGCATCAAAAATACGAACAGGACGGATATTAGCAAACAGATTCAATTCTTTACGAATAGCAAGTAAGCCTTGCTCTGGTCGAATTGTCGCATTGTCATATTTTGATCCACCGATTGCTGCCAACAAAATAGCATCCGCTGCTTTTGTCGCATCTAAAGTATCTTTTGGCAGAGGATTCCCACAGGCATCAATCCCCGCACCACCAAAAGGTTTAGCATCAATATCATAATCAAAACCAATTTTATTAGCGACAGCTTCGAGAACTTCAAGACCTGCTGACATAATCTCTGGACCAATTCCGTCTCCTGCTAACGTTACAATTTTTTTAGTCATCTTTATCCCTTGCGTGAAATAATCAAATTCTCACGCGACTTCCTTTCTTAGTCATTTGTTGGCACATCACGAAATGAAACAGATTTGCCAATTTCTCCCGCATTTTCTTTTTGAACAAGCGCATTTGCATTCACGTAAGCAATCGCACCTGCTTTTAACACATCAAAATCAATACCTGAAGCATTAAAAATCGTACCTGAATCACTGTTTTCAACTGATACAGACACGCGAGCTTGAGAATCAATGCCGTCAGTCACAGCATCCATTGTATAGCTGAGAAGACGAACTTTTTGATTAAAGAATTTATCAACCGCATTGTAGACTGCTTCAACAGAACCTTTACCATCAGCTAGAACTTCAACCTCTTCTCCATCAGCATTCACCATGCTAACTTCTGCAGTGACTGTTTCATCAGCGTTAGATGTGAGTTTCAAATCTCCAAAATGGAAGCCTTCTGGATTTTCAATCTCTGTACCAGCAACCAAAGCACGGATATCAGCGTCTGTAATTTCTGTTTTCTTATCAGCCAACTTTTTGAATTTAGCAAAGAGTGGTTTAATTTCAGCCTCTTCAAACGCAATTTCAAGTTCTTTTAATTTTTCAACAAAAGCATGTCGTCCTGAAAGTTTTCCAAGAGGAAGTGAGTTATGCTTAACCCCGACAAGCTCTGGCGTAATGATTTCATAGGTAAGAGGATTTTTAAGCACACCATCTTGGTGAATACCTGATTCGTGTGAGAAGGCATTGCCACCAACCACTGCTTTATTTTTAGGAATTGGAATTCCTGAGAAGCGAGAAATCAATTCTGAAGTGTTAACTGTTTCGTTAAGAACAATATCAGAGGTTGCTTGATAATAGTCCTCACGAATATTAAGAGCGACAGCAACTTCTTCGAGCGCTACGTTTCCAGCTCGTTCTCCAATTCCATTTACTGTACCTTCAACACGGCCAGCACCATTTTTAATAGCTTCTAGTGTATTAGCCGTTGCCATACCAAGGTCATCGTGGCAGTGCGGGCTAAAAATAATCTCATGGTCAGATGTTACATTTTCAATAAGATATTTAAAGATATTTCCGAACTCTTCTGGTGTCGTAAAGCCGACAGTATCAGGAATATTGATGTAAGTAGCCCCTGCATCAACCGCTGTTTGAACTACCTCAAGCAGATAATTAAGTTCAGTACGTGTAGCATCTTCTGGTGAAAATTCAACTACGTCAAATTTACTACGCGCATAAGTTACATGCTCTTTGATGATATCAAGAATTTCTTCTTTTGTCTTTTTCAATTTGTATTCGCGGTGAATAGGACTTGTAGCAATGAAGACATGACATTGTGGGTATTTGGCATCTTTCAATGCTTCATAACACGCATCAATATCTGACTTTACAGAACGTGCTAAACCAGACACAGCAGTTGTAGTCATTGCTTTTGAAATTTGACGAACTGCTTCAAATGAATCTGGACTTGCTGCTGGAAAACCAGCTTCAATAGATGCAATTCCCCATTTTTCAAGTTGCTTTGCAATAGCAACTTTTTCTTTCACAGAAAAATTCACGCCTGGGGTCTGCTCACCGTCACGAAGAGTGGTATCAAGAAATTCAACTTTACGCATAGTAACCTCTTTCTAATTCTAGCAAAAACATTAAGATAAAAATAAAAACATCTCACGGTTAAGCGAGATGTTTTCATCCCGCTTGGTAAGCCAAACAGGACTAATGCTCTTATGCACTAGCCCTCATCACGCAATAGCAAGACTGTCATTGTTGTGAATGTCATTGACTTTTTTCCCTTCGATGTTTTTCGTTTTTTTACATAATACTCTTTTATTAACTAAAAGTCAACAGAATAATCAAAATAAAATAAATTTTCTGAAAATAGTTACAAAAAGTAAAAGAGCTGGTGTAACCAGCCCCTTCTTATTCTTCGTTTTCTTTCAAAATCGCTGCAATCTTAGTGTTGATAAGGTCAATCGCAACAACGTTTGAAGCACCTTCAGGAATGATAATGTCAGCATAACGTTTTGTTGGTTCGATAAATTGGTGGAACATTGGTTTAACCACTGAAGTGTATTGTTCAATAACACTATCAAGGCTACGTCCACGTTCTTCCATATCGCGTTTAATACGACGGATAATACGAATATCATCATCAGTGTCAACGAAAAGTTTGATATCCATCAAGTCACGAAGACGTTTGTCTTCAAGAACCATGATACCTTCAACGATAATAACGTCTTGAGGTTCTTGACGGTATGTTTTATCACTACGTGTGTGCAATGTGTAGTCATAAATTGGAATATCAACTGGACGACCTGCAATCAATTCGTTGATGTGTTCAATCATCAAATCTGTATCAAAAGCAAGTGGGTGGTCATAGTTAGTTGTAGCACGTTCTTCAAAAGTCAAATGACTTTGATCTTTGTAGTAAGAATCGTGTTGAATCATTGCAATTTTTTGATCTTGGAAGTTAGCCAAAATTGCTTTAGAAACGCTGGTTTTTCCGCCACCAGATCCACCAGTAACACCAATAATAATAGGTTTTTTACGCATTTATTACTCCAAATAAAAAATATTTCCTATCTATTCTACTACTTTTTTTAAATTTTTCAAATATTGTAATCCCTTACTTGTCTTTTATTTGAAAAAAGTTGACTTTTTATATGTTATAATGGGGTAAAGAACTTATACAAAGAAAAGGAAAACTATGATTTCACAATTTCCACAAGTATGGCAAGACCAGCTAAAAGAAGCAGGATTTTCTAAACTAACAGACATTCAAAAACAAGTCTTTGAACCAATTTCACAAGGAGATAACTTACTCGGCACTAGCCCAACTGGTACTGGTAAAACCCTAGCCTATCTCTTTCCAGCACTCCTAAAATTAAAACCTAAAAAATCTCAGCAACTGCTTATCTTAGCTCCAAACACCGAGTTGGCTGGACAAATTTTTGAAGTCACTAAAACATGGGCTGAGCCATTAAACCTGTCTACACAACTCTTTATTTCTGGCTCAAGCCAAAAACGTCAAATCGAACGCTTGAAAAAAGGTCCTGAAATTCTCATTGGAACACCAGGTCGTGTCTTCGAACTCGTTAAACATAAAAAAATCAAAATGATGAATGTTGACACAATCATCTTAGACGAATTTGACGAATTGCTTAGTGACTCACAATATCACTTCGTTGAAAATATTATTCATCGTGTGCCCCGTGACCACCAAATGATTTACATGAGTGCAACTGATAAAGTTGACCCTGAAGTTCTTGCAGAAAACACTTTGACAATTGACCTTTCTAATCAAAAACTTGATCAAATCGTTCACTACTACATCTCTGTTGATAAACGTGATCGCCTTGACTTACTTCGCAAATTCTCAAATATTCCAGAATTTCGTGGCTTGGTTTTCTTCAACAGCCTATCTGATTTAGGTGCTGCTGAAGAGCGTCTACAGTTCAACGATGTTCAGGCCGTTTCTCTTGCTTCTGACATTAACGTTAAATTCCGTAAAGTTATTCTTGAAAAATTCAAGAACCATGAGCTTTCACTTCTTCTTGCTACTGACCTAGTAGCACGTGGAATCGACATTGAAAACCTCGAATATGTTATCAATTTTGACCTCGCACGTGATAAAGAAACTTACACCCACCGTGCTGGACGTACAGGACGTATGGGAAAATCAGGTGTGGTGATTACTTTCGTTACCCACAAAGAAGAATTGAAAAAACTCAAGAAATACGCACCTGTTTCAGAAGTTTATCTTAAAAATCAAAAAATACATTTGAAATAAACTCAAAGCAAAACGAGACTAGGACAAAATGTCCAGCCTCGTTTTTTATGTCCTTAAAATATGACAATATACAATCATTGTCATCCTTTTCGTGATTTTATGTCCTATTTCAAATTATTAATCACTTTTTCCAAACGTGAAATAGCTTCAACTGGCAAAGCAAGCTTTGGATTGTTTTGGTTGAATGAAAGCAAATAATTCAAACGGAACTGCATACGTGAACGGATGAGTTGTTTATACTTGCTGTCAAAATGATGAACAGGGTATTCTGCCAAATCTAAATATTGGAAACCTTCGATTGGTCCAAAATCTTTAAACTCAGCATCACCATCAACTAATTTTTCAATAATTCCTAAAGAAACTTCTTTCGGAATACTTTGTCCCATGTAAGTACCAGTATTGATGATGTAACAATCAACATCTCCTTCAAATAGTGAACGGAATTTTTGATAATCTTCAACGAGCGGATAAACCCTAAATGGGTTGGCAAATGGTTCGATGACAAGTGTTTGCTTATTTCCTTCAATATTTTCAGCACTTGACCGTTTAGTCATCAAGGTACATCCCATCGTTGCTGCCATGAGAGGGTCATTAACCTTAATCAATGGAGGTAGAGAATCGTCTTTCATAATCCAAAAGATGGCATTAATCGGTTCTTCGATATGGTCAACACGATTTGGTGTCGCGAAACGAGATTTAACCGTTCGACCGTTACCATTTCGGATATCTTCTGTCATCAATTTTTTACGACCATTTTCATCCAAAGTCACACCGCAGTTCTGAACTGTCACAAAGAAATCTTGTTCAGGGTGTCCTGTTGGGTAATCGTTTGTCTTATCAAAATATGATGGTTCTAGGGCAATTGATGAGCCATCTTTTTCAGAAATAACAAAAGCATCATCGTGTAGAACTTTGATATCATATTTTCCATTGTGTTTAGCGTGAGTCAAAGTTGATTTTCCTGAACCTGACAAACCAAAGAATGAAGCTACATAATCCTTCTGACCTTCTTTTCCTTGAAAAATCTTCAAACCACCGTGGCATGACACGTAACCATTACGTGCAGCCGTTCCCCAGGCAAGTGTCAAAGTTGCTTTCTTCAATTCACCAAAGTAATTGAGTCCTAAAATAGCTACACAGTTGTGATTAGTATCAAAATAGACCAAGCCATCTGGGTAATCTGGATGAGACCATCTTGGATTAAAGAAGACAAAAATATCATCTTCATTGTAGACTTTAGAAACTTTCAAACGATTTTTGAATTCTTCATCCAGAATTTGAAAGTTCAATAACCATGAATAAAGGTTATTGATCTCTTCTTCTGGTACCATCAAGTGAGCACGCACCATAAATTCTTCATCTAACCCAACAATAGCATCTGCTTTGTAAAATTGGCGACGATGTGCCTGATAGACGGCACTTCTGACAATGGATAACAAACACTCATCTTCCTCTTCATCTTGCCCAAAAATTCGACGGGCTTTCGCTGTTCGTCCAACTACTGCTCCAGAATTTGTTAACAACACACGAGCATAGGAAGGTAGACCCAATTCCTTAGTATGAATGACAGGCATATCCAAAATCACTGTACCTGCAGCATTGGAAGCTAATTGATAAGCTTCTTCTAAGGTTTTAATCGGGTGAACCTGATTTTCATAAAATGCTGTTTCGACAATAGTTTTTAATGCAGAAAAATACGGACTTGATTTGCGCATTTCTAAAGTTGAAAATTGATTACGTGTTACCATTTTCTACCTCCTATTGTATGGTTAACTTTATTCTATCAAAAAAGTATGCGTTTTCATAATTAAAAGTGTAAAAACATTAGAAAAAAGAAATAATTTCTAAAAAATTTCAAAAAAAGTACAAGTCTACTTACGCCTATTTCAGAAAAAAATAAAAAGGCTAGAACAATGTTCTAACCTTAACTGTATTATTTGGCAATATCAAATACAGTAGATTTGACAGTTGTCATAGCTTCGATAGAGTATTTCACACCTTGCACTCCAGCACCAGATTTTTTAGCACCAAGGAATGGGAAGTTATCTGTACCACGTTGTGTTTTGTTGTTAATGTGAACAGTACCCACTTCAAGTTGTTCAGCAATCTTGAATGCCAATGGGAAGTTATTTGTAAATACAGAAGCTTGAAGACCGTATTCAGATTTGTTTGAGATTTCGATGGCTTCTTCAACTGAGTTCACACGGATAAATGGAAGGACTGGACCAAATGGTTCTTCCCAAGCCAAGCGCATGTCAGTTGTAACGTTATCGAACAAGACTGGGCTGATGAGGTTACCTTCACGTTTGAATGAGATAACTTCTTTAGCACCTTTTTCTTGAGCGTCTTTGATAAGACCTTCAACATAGTCAGCAGCTTTTGTATCGATAAGTGGTGTGATGTCAGCATTGTCTTCCGGCATACCAACAGTCAAGTTGTTTACAAGTGCAGAAACTTTTTCAACTAACTTGTCAGCAATGCTATCCATAACAAGAACACGTTTTACGGCTGTACAACGTTGACCTGAGTATCCATAAGCACCAGCAACGATGTTTTTAGCAGCCAAGTCAAGATCAGCATCTTCAAGAACGATAGCTGAGTCTTTACCACCAAGTTCAAGCATGATTGGACGCATACCAGCCAAGTGACCAATGTGTTCACCAACTGGTGTTGAACCAGTGAAGTTGATGTAATTAACAGCTTCGTGTTCTACAATGTAGTCACCGATAACAGAACCACGTCCAGTGATTGTGTTAAATACACCTGCAGGAAGTCCAGCTTCAGCAAATGCTTCAGCCAAAAGAAGACCTGAGATAGAACCTTGCGTAGGTGGTTTAAGGGCAACAACATTCCCTGAAATAAGGGCAGGAGCAATCTTAGAACCTGCGAGGTTGATTGGGTAGTTAAATGGCGAAATAGCAAGCACCAAACCTACTGGTTCGCGACGAACGATAGCAATTTTTTTCTTGCTTGCTGGATCAAAGCTACCACCTTCAAGAACTTCACCTTCAAGACGAACGCCTTCTTCAGCGGCATAGTTAATGATTTCAGCAGTACGGATAACTTCACCTACAGCTGATTTATAACCTTTAGCAATTTCCTTTGAAAGTACAGCACCAATTTTTTCAGCATCACGCATCAAAATATTAGCTGCTTTGTGAAGGTATTCAGCACGTTCTACATATGAAAGTGCACGCCATGCTTTTTGAGCAGCTTTAGCTGATGCATAGACGTAGTCTACTTCTTCTTGGCTCATTGCAGGAACAGAACCAAGTTCTTCACCAGTTGCGGGAGCATAAATTTTGATTTCTTCTTTAGAAAGTTTCCACTCACCGTTGACGTAATTTTTATATTGTTTAGTCAAGCGATATCTCCTTTTAAATGTGATAACTCCATTTTATCACTTTTTTAGCTTTTTTCAATATTTTAAAACGAAAAAATTCTGAAAATTTAGACAAAAAATTTGTAGTGTCAAATAGTTATAATTATAAAACTTATAAATATACTTTATAAATTCAAAAAAATGCACCTAAACACTATTATAACGATAATAATATCAGAATTTATAGAATTTTAAAAATTAATAGATTCTTTTATTTTATCCAAAAAAATGCATATTTTTCATTATAAAAAATCCTAGTTTCATAACTAAAATCACTTAACATTTTAGGTTTCTTAACATTAAAAAAGCTTTTAACTTTACGTTAAAAGCTTCCTCATGTTAATTAGTCAACATTAACATATTCTTTGCTAAGCTCAAGAACTTCTTCCATTGTTGAGCATTCTGTAAGAGCGCGGTTAGCGTATTCTTGCATTTTAGCAGTGTCAAGTTTCTTCATCAAGCTACGTGTACGAAGAATTGATGTAGCTGACATAGAGAACTCGTCAAGTCCCATTCCGACAAGAAGTGGAACAGCTTTTTGGTCACCAGCCATTTCACCACACATACCAGCCCATTTACCTTCAGCGTGAGCTGCTTTGATAACGTTGTTAATCAAACGAAGGATTGATGGGTTGTATGGTTGGTAAAGGTATGAAACTTGTTCGTTCATACGGTCAGCAGCCATTGTGTATTGGATAAGGTCGTTTGTTCCGATTGAGAAGAAGTCAACTTCTTTCGCAAATTGGTCAGCAAGCATAGCTGCAGCTGGGATTTCAATCATGATACCAACTTCGATATCATCTGAAACGGCAACACCTTCAGCTTTAAGGTTTGCTTTTTCTTCATCAAAGATTGCTTTAGCAGCACGGAATTCTTTAAGAAGAGCAACCATTGGGAACATGATACGAAGTTGTCCGTGTACAGATGCACGAAGAAGTGCACGGATTTGTGTACGGAACATTGCATTTCCTGTTTCTGAGATAGAAATACGAAGTGCACGGAATCCAAGGAATGGGTTCATTTCTTTTGGAAGGTCGAAGTAAGGAAGTTCTTTATCTCCACCGATATCCATTGTACGAACCACAACTGGTTTACCATTCATGCCTTCAAGAACAGCCTTGTATGCTTCATATTGTTCATCTTCAGTTGGGAAGTCTTGTGAATCCATGTACAAGAATTCTGTACGGTAAAGACCAACTGCTTCTGCCCCATTAGCATTAACACCTTCAACGTCTTTAGGTGTACCAATGTTAGCTGCCAATTCAAAGTGTTTACCATCAGCTGTTACTGTTTTAGCGTCTTTAAGAAGAGCCCATTCAGCTTTTTGTTTAGCATATGCTTCACCAGCAGCTTTAAATTCAGCAACTTGTTCATCTGTTGGGTTGATGATAACTTCACCAGTGATACCGTTTACAGCAATGATATCACCATCTTTAACACGGCTAGTGATATCGTTTGTTCCAAGAACAGCGGCAATTTCAAGTGTACGAGCCATGATAGCTGAGTGGCTTGTACGTCCACCAATGTTTGTAACAAAGGCTTTAACAAATTGTTTGTTCAATTGGGCAGTATCAGAAGGTGTCAAATCGTGTGCAATAACGATTGATTCTTCATCAATTGTAGCAGGGTTTGGAAGTTTAGCACCAAGAAGGTGAGCCAATACACGTTTAGCAACGTCGCGGATATCTGCGGCACGTTCTTGCATGTATGGGTTATCATCCATTCCTTCAAAGATAGTGATGAACATATCAGTCACTTCTTTAAGTCCTGCTTCTGCGTTAATTTGTTTTGCACGAATAGTTTCTTTAATTTGGCTGATCATTTCTGGGTCAGCAAGCACCATTAAATGTGCGTCAAATACGGCAGCTGCTTCTTCGCCAAGTGTTTCTACTGCTTTTTCACGTATAATAGAAAGCTCGTCTTGTGATGCTTTCAATGCGGCATCTAGGCGAGCTTCCTCTGCACTTGTATCTTCAACTGTAACAGTTTCAAATGACAAATCAGGTTGAACGAGCAGGTACGCTTTAGCAACAGCAACACCATCAGATGCGGCGATTCCTTTAAGCATTTCTGTCATTTTCTTAAGCCAATCCTTCTTTTGTCATTGTTTCTTCGATTGCTGCAAGTGCGTCATCAGCGTCAGGACCTTCAGCAGAGATAGTTACGTCAGCACCTTGACCAACACCAAGACTCATAACACCCATGATTGATTTAAGGTTTACTGCTTTACCTTTGTAGTCAAGAGTGATGTCTGAAGCGAATTTGCTAGCTGTTTGAACAAGCAAAGTAGCTGGACGTGCGTGAATACCTGTTTCTGCAACAATGTGAAAATCTTTTGAAGCCATATTATGGTTCTCCTTTTATTTGTGTTTTTTCGGATTACCTTATGATAACCCTTACAAGCTATGATTATAGCATAAACCCTTTTTTATTTCAATAGTTACACACCTCGTATGCACCTTATTTTTTGAAAAATTAAGGAAAAACGGCACTTTCAGGCTGTAAAATTACCTATTTTTTTCAAAAACAAATAGAAACAAGTTGAACTCGCTTCTATTTATTGATTAATCTTTCTTTTCAGCTTTTTTCTTTTTTAGGACTGCTGTTTGTTTACGAATTTCATTAAAGAATGGTGCTGTTGTCAAGCTAAGATTTTTATAGTTCCGCAACATACGGCGTTGGTTAAAACGAAATAGCTGAACACCCTTAACTTTTAAATTCTCATTTATCTGAAGTCTAAATTTCTCCAAACGTTTACTGAAAGCTTCTCTTTGTTTAGTCCAGTCGTCAAATTCTGTTTTAACAGATCGAAGCAATTTTTCCTGTTCCGAGCGAACATATTTTTCAACCGTTGCAGCTGCTTGTTGGAATTTCACAGTATCCATAACTGTCCAAATCAAATCCGCCGCCATAATAGAAACAATCACTAGGGCAATCCAGCCATTCAAATGATTGATAATAGCCATGACCGTCGGCTGGACAAATTTAACAAGTATCAAAATACTAACTCCCCAAAAAAGTGAAATTTCAGGAGCAATCCAGCCTTTAACATTACCAAATAAATCGCTGTAATCCCAAAGTTTCATATGAAAGAAATGCTCCAAAAACCAACCAGCAAGGAATTCAAAAACGGTCGCAATAACCATTCCACCGATAAAGAGCCCTAAAAGATTATCTTGAAATGGTTTTATGCCAATTAAAACCGTCGTCACCGCAAAGCCATAAACTGGACAATAAGGTCCAGCTAAGAAGCCACGATAGGCAAACTTTTTGTCATGGATGGAGCAATAAATAGTCTCCCATAGCCAACCGATAAATGAATAAATAAAAAATAGGAAAATAATATCCGTTATAGAATAGCCCATAAAACATCAACCTCTAACTTTCAAACTATTCTCATTATAGCAAAAAACCTAGAACAAGACTTGTTCTAGGCGAGCTTTTACATATTTTTAATGAGTTTAGTTGTAAATTCACTTGTTGAGCAAGCAGCTTTTCCTTGTGCTAAATCTGCTGTGAATTGACCTTTAGCAAAGGTTGTTTCAATGGCTTGAGAAATCAAATTTGCAACTTCTGTCCATCCGATATAGTCAAATAGCATGCAACCTGATAAAAGAACAGAGCATGGATTAGCAATGTCTTTTCCAGCAATATCAGGAGCTGTTCCGTGAGTTGCTTCAAAGATTGCATGTCCAGTTACGTAGTTGATATTAGCACCTGGTGAGATACCAATTCCACCAACTTGAGCAGCAAGAGCATCGCTCGCATAGTCACCATTAAGGTTTGTCAAAGCTACGACATCAAATTTTTCAGGATTTAGCAGAATTTGTTGCAAGAAGTTATCGGCAATAATGTCATTCATAACCAATTTTCCACTTGCTAATTCATTAGCGTATTCACGTTCTGCCAGTTCGTAACCCCATTTGCAGAAACCACCTTCAGTGAATTTTTGGATATTTCCTTTATGAACAATAGTTACATTTGTTAGCTGATTAACAAGGGCGTATTCAATAACTGAACGAATAAGTCGTTCACTACCTTCTTTTGAAATTGGCTTAATACCAATACTACTTGACTCAGGAAAACGAATCTTGTTGACAGACATTTCATTTTGCAAAAACTCAATGACTTTTTTCACTTCTGCTGTGCCAGCTTCCCACTCAATTCCTGCATAAATATCTTCTGTATTTTCACGGAAAATCGTAATACTTGTTTTTTCTGGTTCTTTAAGCGGGCTTTCAATTCCTTTGAAATAGCGAACCGGGCGAACACAAGCATACAAATCCAATTCTTGGCGAAGTGTAACATTTAGCGAACGAATCCCACCACCAACTGGAGTTTCAAGTGGTCCTTTGATAGCAATCAAATCTTCTTTGATGGTATCAAGTGTTTCGGCTGGCAACCATTCGCCAGTCGCTTCGTGCGATTTTTTACCAGCTAAAAGCTCATGCCATTCAACTTTTTTCTGACCTTGATAAGCTTTTTCAACAGCGGCATCAAAGACAGCACGCGCATTTTTCCAAATGTCACGTCCAACGCCATCCCCTTCAATAAAAGGAATAATTGGATGATTAGAAACGACCAATTGGCCATTTTCTAAAGTGATTTTATCTGCCATAATTTCCTATTTTCCTTTCGTAATCTTTCTTAACGATCTTCAAGTGGAACATATTTCAAACCAAGTTCACCTTTGTAGCGTGAACGTGGACGAATCAATTTATTGTGTTTTTGTTGTTCTTGGATATGAGCAATCCAACCAGCCACACGACTCATTGCAAAAATCAAGGTAAAGATTGAACTATCAATACCAAGCACATGATAAACCGTCGCTGAATAAAAATCGACGTTTGGAATCAAACCTTTGGTGTGTTTCATGCATTGTTCAATTTCACAAGACAAGTTAAACCAAATTTCGTTTTCAGTTCCTTCTGTCAAAGCTTTCGCCATTTCACGAAGGTATTTTTCACGAGGGTCTTGTGTCTTATAAACACGGTGACCAAACCCCATGATTTTTTCTTGAGAATCAAGTTTTTCTTTAAGGTAAGCTTTTGTATCACTCATTTCACGGATTTCAGTTAACATGTCAAAAACACGTTCATTAGCACCACCGTGAAGAGGACCTTTAAGAGTACCAATAGCCGTTGTCACACAAGAATAAATGTCTGCCAGTGTTGAGGCACAAACACGTGCAGCAAATGTTGAGGCATTTAATTCGTGGTCAGCATGTAGTACCAAAGCACGATTAAGAGCTTTAACTTGCAAATCAGTTGGTTCTTCACCATTTAACATATAAAGGAAATTGGCTGCAAAACACAAATCTTTACGTGGTGCCACAGGAGTTTTTCCTTCACGCAAACGTGTAAAGGTTGCAATAATTGTTGGCATTTTAGCCATTAATTGAATGGATTGTTCGTAAGTTGCTTCTTCTGAGTTATCTTCTGCATTAACATTGTAAACACCTAGCAAACTAACTGTTGAACGAAGAACACTCATTGGATGCAAGTGATTACGTGATTGAATCATAATGCATTGCACAACAGCATCACTGATTTCATAGTTATCACGAAGTAATTTTACAAAATCATCAAGTTCTGTTTTATTTGGCAAATGAAGGTTCCAAAGAAGATAAATCACTTCTTCAAAACTAGCATCATTGTCCATTAATTCTGAAATGTTATAACCTGCATAAGATAAATTATCATTAATAATCGAACTAATACGGGTATTACAGGCGATTAAATCTTTTAATCCACTTGATCCTGTCATATATTAAGCACCCCCTAATTTCTTTCTAACAACCATTGGTAGAATTCCGCCGTTTTTGTAGTATCGGATGTCAGCATCTGCATCAAAACGGACCATGGCTTTAAAGTGTTTTTCACCTGAATCATCACGTACAATCACATCTACAATATCGTGAATACCAGGATTTTCTGAAAGGTTAATATCGTATGTTTCGTAACCTGTTAATCCAAGGCTTTCAGCTGTATCACCTTCTAAGAATTGCAATGGTAAAACCCCCATCATGACAAGATTTGAACGGTGAATACGTTCAAAGCTCTCAGCAAGAACAGCTTTAACTCCAAGAAGGTTTGAACCTTTGGCAGCCCAGTCACGACTTGATCCCATACCATAGTCTTTACCAGCAATGACCAAAGTATCAACCTTATCTTCTTTATAATGCATGGCTGCATCGTAAATTGGCATCAATTCGCCATTGTATTTTGTATAACCACCAATTTTACCGTCAGCTAATTGGTTTTGAATACGAATGTTGGCAAATGTTCCGCGCATCATGACTTCGTGGTTACCACGGCGGCTACCATATGAGTTGAAATCAAGGTAATCAACACCATGTTCTGTCAAATATTTAGCAGCTGGACTGTTTTTAGCGATGTTCCCTGCTGGTGAGATGTGGTCAGTTGTGACACTATCACCAAATTTAACCAATGGTTTAAGGTTTTTAAGTGGCTTGATTGCCAAATCATTACCCAAGTTATCAAAGTATGGTGGGTTTTGGATGTATGTTGAGGCTTCATTCCAATGATAGATTTTACTTTCTTCTGTTGGAATTTGGTTCCACTTTTCACTGTCAGTGAAAACATGCTCATACTCGTGCTCGAACAATTCACGTGTGACAAATTGGTCAACGTATTTTGCTACTTCATCGTTTGTTGGCATGATGTCTTTAAGGTAGGCTGGCTCATTGTTTTGGTCAAAACCAAGTGGTTCTGTTGTCAAGTCAATGTTAGTATTTCCAGCGAGTGCATAAGCCACAACAAGTGGTGGGCTAGCAAGAAAGTTTGCTTTGACAAGCGGATTAACACGTCCTTCAAAGTTACGGTTACCTGACAAAACAGCTGACGCTAACAAATCGGTATCCGTAATTGCCTCAGCGACTTCTGGGCGAAGGCTACCTGAGTTACCGATACATGTTGTACAACCATAACCAACAATGTTAAAGCCAAGTGTATCCAGGTAAGTTTGCAGACCAGAGTTACGAAGGTAACCTGTCACCACTTTTGAACCAGGGGCAAGTGATGTTTTGACTGTTGGAGCCACGTGTAAACCACGTTCAACAGCATTCTTGGCAAGCAAACCGGCTGACATGAGCACGTAAGGATTTGAAGTATTCGTACATGATGTGATAGCCGCAATTGCCACATGCCCAGTCTTGATTTCTACATCTTGGTCCTCAAAGTGAACAGTCGCTGTTTTATTAATCTCATCTGCCGTCAAACCAAATCCTTGAACACCTGCTTCACGTGTCAAGCTTTCTTGGAAAGTTTGTTTGGCTTGTGTCAAATCAATCAAATCTTGTGGACGTTTTGGTCCAGAGATACTTGGTGAGATGCTAGACAAATCAATCTCAACAACTTTAGTGTATTCAGCTTGATGCTCTGGATCATAGAAAAGACTGTTACGTTTAGCGTATTCTTTTGTCAATGCGATATGGTCTTCATCACGGTTTGTCAAACGCATGTAGTTAAGCGTTTCATCATCGATTGGGAAATAACCACATGTTGCCCCGTATTCAGGAGCCATATTAGCGATAGTTGCACGCTCGGCAAGGCTAAGATTTGAAAGACCATCACCGAAATACTCAACAAATTTGCCGACAACTTTTTCTTGACGAAGGACTTGTGTCACTTTAAGTGCCAAGTCAGTTGCAGTCGCAATCTTAGGTAATTTACCTGTCAAACGTACACCGATAACTTCTGGAATTGGGAAGAATGAAGCTTCACCAAGCATAGCTGCTTCTGCTTCGATACCTCCGACACCCCAGCCAAGCACGCCGATACCATTGATCATTGTTGCGTGACTATCAGTACCAAACATTGAATCAGGGTAAAGCATGCCATCTTTTTCAATGATAACATCACTCAAATACTCTATATTAACTTGGTGGATAATCCCTGTTGCTGGTGGAACAGCACGGTAATTATCGAATGATTTTTCAGCCCATTTCAAAAATTCATAGCGCTCATTGTTACGTTTAAATTCCATATTAATGTTATCTTCTAAAGCTGTATCACAGCCAAAGAAATCAACTTGGACACTGTGGTCAATAACCAAATCAACTGGAATTTCAGGGTTGATTAAATCTGCATCACCACCATTTGAAACGATGGCATCACGCATTGATGCAAGGTCGACAACAACTGGTACACCAGTGAAATCTTGTAGGATAACACGACTCGGTTTGAATGGCACTTCGCCTTGGATGTTTTTAGGATTGTAAGTTGCTAAATTTTCAATGTGACTTTTTGTAACATCTACTCCATCATACTTTCTGAGTAAACTTTCAAGTAATATACGAATAGTGTAAGGTATTCTTTTGATATTTCCTCCATAATGAGAAACGGCTTCTTCAAGATTAAGGTAAGAATAGTCATTCTCTTTGAAAGAAAAATTAGATAAGAACTCTGTCATGTACGGACCCCCGATTATAATGATATTGTTTTTAATTATACAAAATTCAGAAAATTTCGCCAGCATTAATTTACAGACGTGTGTCAGATTTCCTGACATGATGTGTTACTTGAAAATAAAAAAGCTGTCAAACCTTGGTATCACTACATTTTGTACTGATTACAATAATCAAACACTATATATGGTGTTTTTGTAAGCCTTTTTGGTTGCTTTTTTGGTATATTTTGGCTATTCTAGTTAAATATTGAATTAAAAAAGATAACGATTTTTGGAGGAAAGCCTAATGGCTAATAAAATTACACTTTTTTCAAAAAATAATTGCATGCAATGCAAAATGACTAAAAAACTTTTAGAAAAAGCTGGTGCTGATTTCCAAGAAATTAACATGGATGAACGTCCAGATATGATTGATTACGTTAAAAGTCTTGGTTTTACAGCCGCTCCAGTTATCAAAGCGGGCGAAATTGCCTTTTCAGGATTTCAACCAAATAAACTAAAAGAAATTATTTAACTACTCTTCCATCTTGAATTAGAAAGGAATTACCTTACTCAATCTATGAACTAGGTAACTTACTTTATTTATGAGTCTTAAAAATCTTGGCGAAGTCTCTTACTTTCGCCTTAATAATGAAATCAACCGTCCAGTAAACGGTCAAATCCCGTTAAATAAAGATAAAGAAGCTCTCAAAGCTTTCTTTCTTGAAAATGTCATTCCAAACACCATGACATTTGAAAGCATCACTGAAAAAATTGACTATCTAATTGCCAATGATTACATCGAAGCTGAATTCATCAGTAAATACTCACCAAACTTTATTGAAAACTTGTCTAAGGACTTGCAGACTCACAAGTTTCGTTTCAAATCTTTCATGGCAGCTTACAAGTTTTACCAACAGTATGCTTTAAAAACTAATGACGGCAGCCAATATCTTGAAAGTATCGAAGATCGTGTGCTTTTTAATGCCCTTTATTTTGCTGATGGGAATGAAGAGCTGGCGCAGAATTTAGCACTTGAGATGATTAATCAACGTTATCAACCAGCCACCCCTTCTTTTTTGAATGCTGGACGAAGTCGACGCGGTGAATTTGTATCGTGTTTCTTGATTTCTGTAACAGATGATATGAATGCTATCGGACGTTCTATCAATTCAGCCCTGCAATTGTCACGTATCGGTGGTGGGGTCGGTATCAGCCTGTCAAACTTGCGTGAAGCTGGCGCGCCAATCAAAGGCTATGAAGGCGCAGCGTCCGGTGTTGTTCCAGTGATGAAACTCTTTGAAGATAGTTTTTCATACTCAAATCAACTTGGTCAACGTCAAGGTGCAGGTGCTGTTTATCTCGATGTTTTCCACCCAGATATCATGGCCTTTTTATCGACTAAGAAAGAAAATGCCGACGAGAAAGTACGCGTCAAAACCCTTTCGCTTGGGATTACCATCCCTGATAAATTTTACGAATTAGCTCGTAAAAATGAAGACATGTACCTCTTTAGTCCCTATAGTGTCGAGCGTGAGTACGGTGTGCCATACAGTTACGTCGATATTACAGCAGAGTACGACAAAATGGTCGCTAATCCCAACATTGTCAAAACTAAAATTAAAGCGCGTGATTTGGAAACTGAAATTTCAAAACTCCAACAAGAGTCTGGTTATCCCTATGTGATTAACATTGACACCGCTAACCGCACTAATCCAATCGATGGCAAAATCATCATGTCAAATCTGTGTTCTGAAGTTCTTCAAGTCCAAAAACCAAGTATTATCAACGACGCCCAAGAATTTGTCAAAATGGGAACAGATATTTCATGTAACCTTGGTTCAACCAATGTGGTTAATATGATGACTTCACCTGATTTCGGTCGTTCTATCAAAGCCATGACACGTGCCTTAACTTTCGTATCAGACACATCATCAATCGAAGCAGTACCAACAATCAAACATGGTAATGAACAAGCCCATACTTTCGGACTTGGTGCTATGGGACTTCACACTTATCTTGCCCAAAACCACATTCACTACGGAAGTCCAGAATCTATCGAGTTCACAAATATCTATTTTATGCTGCTCAATTACTGGACTTTAGTCGAATCTAATCAGATTGCTCGCGAACGCAAGCAAACCTTTGCCAACTTTGAAAAATCAAGCTACGCTGATGGTAGTTATTTTGATAAATACATCACTGGTGATTTTGTACCAAAATCTGACCGCGTCAAAGAACTCTTCGCTGAGCACTTTATTCCTAGTGGCAAAGATTGGGCTGAGCTTCGCGATGCTGTGATGACAGACGGACTTTACCATCAAAATCGTCTTGCCGTTGCTCCAAACGGTTCAATTTCATACATCAACGATGTCTCAGCATCACTTCACCCCATTACACAACGCATTGAGGAACGTCAAGAAAAGAAAATCGGTAAGATTTACTACCCAGCAGCTGGGTTGTCTACAGATACAATTCCTTATTACACGTCTGCTTATGACATGGATATGCGCAAGGTTATCGATGTTTACGCTGCAGCTACTGAGCATGTTGATCAAGGATTGTCCCTCACTTTGTTCTTGCGCAGCGATATTCCTGAAGGGCTCTACGAATGGAAAACGCAAAGCAAACAAACCACTCGTGACCTTTCTATCTTACGTCACTATGCTTTTAATAAGGGACTCAAATCAATCTATTACATCCGTACCTTTACAGATGACGGTGAAGAAGTTGGTTCAAACCAATGCGAAAGCTGTGTGATTTAACTGAACACTTGTTATTGGTCCTAAAGGACCTAGTAATGAGACAGCAATCGCTAGGGCGGTTTGCCTAGTTCACTTACTAACTTCACCAAATAGCTATTATCGACCCATTTGCTTACGTAGCATAACTACTTAAAACTTGCATTGGTCCTAAAGGACCTAACAACAAGACGGCAACCGCTAGGGCGGTTTGCCTAGTTCACTTACTAACTCCAGCAATCGACTAGCATCGAGCCAATTGCTTACGTAGCGTAACATTTTGACAACTTTTGTTAGTTTAAAAATGATTAGTGTCATGTCACGGCTAATGCCAGCGCTACTAGATAAATGAGCTAACTCGAACCTAGTCATCTGACTGGTCTTCTAAACTATTTTTACGGAGAAAATACATGTCGCAAACTTATTATAAAGCCATTAATTGGAATGAGATTGAGGATGTGATTGACAAGTCAACTTGGGAAAAGTTGACCGAACAATTCTGGCTTGATACGCGAATTCCGCTGTCAAATGACCTCGATGATTGGCGTAAGCTTTCTGACCAAGAAAAAGATTTGGTCGGTAAAGTTTTTGGCGGATTGACCCTCCTTGATACCATGCAATCCGAATCTGGTGTGGAGGCCATTCGTGCAGATGTCAGAACACCTCACGAAGAAGCCGTCCTCAACAATATTCAATTTATGGAGTCTGTCCATGCCAAATCATACTCTTCCATTTTTTCAACCCTTAATACAAAATCAGAAATTGAAGCAATCTTTGAATGGACGAACAGCAACGAATACTTACAGAAAAAAGCCAAAATCATCAACGATATTTATGAAAATGGCACTGCTCTACAAAAAAAGGTCGCTTCAACTTTTCTTGAAACCTTTCTCTTTTACTCAGGATTTTTCACCCCTCTTTATTATCTTGGCAATAATAAATTGGCAAACGTCGCTGAAATTATCAAATTAATCATCCGCGATGAATCTGTCCATGGAACTTATATCGGCTATAAATTCCAACTTGGTTTCAATGAATTGTCTGAGAAAGAGCAAGATGACTTGCGTGACTGGATGTATGACTTGCTCTATCAACTCTATGAAAATGAAGAAAATTACACCAAAACACTTTATGACCAAGTTGGCTGGACTGAGGAAGTTCTGACTTTCTTACGTTATAACGCCAATAAAGCTCTCATGAACTTAGGGCAAGATCCGCTTTTCCCTGATACCGCTAATGATGTCAACCCAATCGTTATGAATGGTATTTCAACAGGAACTTCTAACCATGATTTCTTTAGTCAGATCGGGAACGGATATCTTCTTGGTTCTGTTGAAGCTATGCAAGATGATGATTACAATTATGGACTTGATTAGAATTTTCAAAAAATTATCCCAAACTAGCTTGACAAGAAACTTTCTTTCATGCTAGACTATATACAAATTGAATTCACAAAGGAGTGCCATCGGCTGAGATCGCATTTGCGAAATCCTGATAACCTGATCTCGTTAGGACGAGCGTAGGGATTGTGACATGACTTTTTTAAACGTGATTAAAATAGCATTGAACATATTATCAGAAAAAGCTCCTTTGTGTTAGAAGGAGTTTTTTTATGTCGTCAAAGAATTCTCAATTGTCTGCTTTAATTGAGACTGCATTGGTTGCTGCTTTTGCTATGGCTTTATCTTATATTCCAGATTTTGCTAGCTGGTTCACCCCTTCATTTGGTGCAGTGCCAGTCGTGCTTTTTGCCCTACGTCGCGGTCCAAAATATGGAACTCTAGCTGGTCTTATCTGGGGCTTGCTTCACTTTATTTTAGGTAAAGTTTGGTACCTAGCCTTGTCACAAGTTATCATCGAATACATCATTACCTTTATCTCAATGGGTTTGGCTGGATTTTTATCTGCCCCATTTCAAAATGCTCTTTCTAAAGACAATAAAGGACGTGCTTTGATTTACTCAACTATCGGTGCCACACTTGCTGTTTTTGTCCGCTACTTCTGGCACTATGTCGCTGGTTTTATCTTCTGGGGAAGCTACGCACCAAAAGGCATGTCACCTTACCTTTATTCGCTCAGTGTCAATGGTACAGCTGGACTGTTAACCCTAGTCTTCGTCATTTTGGCACTTGCTATCATCATCCCAACACAAGGAAAAATTTTCTTGGTAAAAAAATAAACTCTTCATTTTCTAAGTTTAACACCATAAAAGCTAAGACAAAATGTCTTAGCTTTTTTCTATTATATTTGTCTCGCCAAATTAATCATTTCAAGGACACCTTGAGCGCATTCGCTACCTTTATTACCTGCTTTTGAACCAGAACGTTCGATAGCTTGCTCGATATCCTCAGTGGTAATCACACCAAACATAACTGGAATATCACTAGTGAGATTGATTTGCCCAACCCCTTTAGCTACTTCATTACAAACCAAATCGTAGTGACTTGTTGACCCGCGAATGACGCTACCGAGTGTGATAACACCATCATATTTACCAGTCGCAACAATTTTTTTCGTCATAAACGGAATTTCAAATGCTCCTGGCACCCAATAAACATCGATATCATCCTCAGCTACTTCATTGCGAACCAAACCATCCATGGCACCACCTAATAATTTTGAGGTGATAAATTCATTAAAGCGTGCTACAACGATAGCAATTTTTAAGTCTTTTCCGATAAATTTTCCTTCAAATGTTGTCATGATTTTCTCTCCTTATTTCCTTAAACAATGTGTAGTAAATGATGAAATTTTTCTTGTTTAGTTTGCAAGTAGTCGCGATTCTCCTGGTGGGCTGTCATCTGTAAGGGCAAGCGTTCTACAATATCTATGCCTGCCATTTCAAGTTGCTCTAACTTATCAGGATTATTGGTTAAGAGTTTAACCTGCTTGATATCTAAAAAGCTCAAAATATCCGCTGCAATCTGGTAATCACGCTCATCTGGGGCAAAGCCAAGCTCAAGATTCGCCTCATAAGTGTCCAAACCTTCTTCTTGCAACTGATAAGCTTTCAGTTTATTTTTTAAACCGATACCTCGACCTTCTTGACGAAGGTACAAAATAGCTCCGCGCCCAACTTGGTCAATTTTTTCCATGGCAGCATGCAACTGTTCTCCACAGTCACAACGCAAAGACCCAAAAATATCGCCAGTCAAACATTCTGAGTGCAAACGCAGTAAAAGCGGTTCATCTGTCGTCAAATCTCCCTTTGACAAGAGAACATGCTCGCGCTTTTCTTCATCTTCAAATAACTGAAGGTCAAAGTCACCATAACTTGATGGCAACTTTACCTTAGGACTATCTTGAAAGCTCACATAACGCGCAATATCACCCACTTCAATCATGGTCAAATTCCACTTGCTAGCAAAATCATGTAAATCAACTTTACGAGCCATCGTGCCATCATCTTTTAAAATCTCACAAATGTAAGTCGCTTCTCTCACACCAGCTAAACGTGCCAAATCAAGACTTGCTTCCGTGTGCCCACGGCGTTCTAATACACCACCAAAGCGTCCTACTAGCGGAAACATGTGACCAGGTTTGTGAAAATCACTAGCTTTACTTGTTGACGACGCCAATCCTTGAATAGTCTTAGCGCGGTCAAAAGCTGAAATTCCTGTTGACGTTTCTTTGTGGTCTACGCTAATGGTAAAAGCTGTGCCATGTGCATCCGTATTTTCTTCTGACATCGGAACAAGCTCCAAACGATTAGCAATCTCCTCAGACACTGGCGCACAAATCAAACCACGCGCGTGCTTGGTCATAAAATTCACATTTTCTGGGCTTGCCAATTCTGCCAGACCAACCAAGTCCCCTTCAGCTTCACGGTCATCATCATCGACCACTATAATTAATTTCCCTGCTCTCAAATCAAAAAGAGCCTTTTCAACATCCTTAAACATTTATTCTCCTTTCATCCTTGCCACTTGTGCCTGCATGTATTTTACTAAAATATCAGTCTCGATATTGACCTTGTCGCCTTTTTTAAGACTAGCCAAGTTAGTTTCTTCTGCCGTATGCGGGATTAGTGACACACTAAATTGTCCCGACTTAACTGACACCACCGTTAGACTAACCCCATTGACTGCGATTGACCCCTGCCCGACGATTTGCCCTTCAAGTTCTTTTGGAAAAGCAAAACTGAGTACCAGAGCAGTCTCATCGCTTTTTTTCTGGACAAGAGTTGCCACACCATCTACGTGCCCCGTCACAAGGTGCCCTTCAAAGCGAGCATTGGCTGACATAGCTAACTCAAGATTTACCAAATCACCGACGCGACTCTCTGAAAAAATCGTTCTCCTAAAGGTTTCTGGCATGACATCCACTGTAAATGCATCCCCTGCTTTAGCCACGCAAGTCAAGCAGACACCATTGATTGCCATACTATCGCCAATTTTATAATCAGCTAACAACTTTCGTGAAGCCTTGCAAGTTAATTTGATATTGTGCTGGTGTTTGACAATCCGGCTAATACGACCTTGTTCTTGAATTAATCCGGTAAACATCACTACCTCCTTCTAGCCGAAAGCCTAATATTATTTCCGATTTTTTGACAGGCAAAATCGTCTAATTCTAAGGCTTGACTAACCAGACGAAAACTCGACATGGCTGCTTTGCCATTACCTCCAATAAGCTTAGGAGTCACATAAGAAATGATTTCATCCCAAAGCCCACTTTCCAGAAAAGCATCATGAACACCAGCTCCGCCCTCAACATAAACTGACTGAAGCTTCTTCTCATAAAGCACCTGCAAAATATTTTCAATTGAAAACTCTGGCAAATCAATTACTGTGACATGCTTTGGTAAATCCGAAACCTTCCGACTACTAAAAATATAAACTGGAGCCGAATTATCTTCAAAAATCTGTAAATCTAACTGGTCAAAAACACGCCCCTTTTCATCCAAAATCACACGCACTGGCGGACAAAAGCTTGTCCCACTCCCCAGCAAACGTGGATTGTCAATCAAGACCGTATCAGCACCAACCAATATCGCATGAAAATCATCACGTTCATCGTGAACAAAACGATTTGTCTCGTCATCAGTCAAAGCCGTTCGTTTGCCAAGCACAGCAATCTTTCCATCCAGACTAACTGCTTGTTTCAAAACAACATAAGGACGCTTGCGCTCATGGTAAACATTGTAATGCTTGTTGAGTGCGCGTGCCTCTTCTCCCAAAATATGAGTGACTACTTCTATTCCTTGCTCTTTTAAGAAAGCCACACCTTTTCCTGCTACTAAAGGATTGGGGTCAAGCTGGCCAACAACTACCTTTTTGATACCTGCCTCAACAATCGCTTGGGTACAGGGTGGCTGTTTTCCCCTATGATGACAAGGTTCCAAGGTCACATAAAGAGTTGAATTAAATAGTTCTTCCGGAGTTTGACAATATAAAATCGCGTTCTTTTCAGCATGCTCATGACCATACTGCAGGTGTGCACCACGAGCAATCACATGATTATCTTTGACAATCACCGCACCAACTAAAGGATTGGTGTAAGTTTGCCTAAAGCCACGCTTAGCTTCTTCTATCGCTTGCAACATATAGTTTTTATCCATATCTTCCTCCTTTCACATAAAAAAATCCCGACAAAAATTATCCGACTAGCTTGCACTAATCAGTCATTTTCATCGGGTATCACTGTAGTTGTCTGAATTTTCTGACACATAAAATATACCAAAAACAAAAATCCTCGTAGCATTACACTACGAGGCGATTAAAGACAACTAAAAAAGTAATTCAAAAAGCGAGAGTATGCTTTTTGACACTCTATCAATTCTTCTCCCATCCAGACTATACTGTCGGCTCTGGAATCACACCAGATCAGCTTGCGCTCACGGACTTAGCTCTCTCATTTTTCAAATAAAGTTGATTAGTAATTGCTTCTCCTCACAGACATAGCGAAACATCAGCGAGAAATAAAAGCAAGTAACAATCAACGAGACAACAACACCGTCGGTCGGGAATTTCACCCTGCCCCGAAGAAAACTATTCAATTCTTCTTAAGATTATCACGAATCTAAAAAGCTGTCAATTTTTTTATTATTTCCTACAAACTTTCAATCATTTCGACCAATTTCTTGGCATGGACTTGTGATTTTGCAATCATTTCTTGGGCTTTTTCAGCGTCGTTTCGAAGTGAATAAGAAACGCCGTGTGTCACAACATGGCCTGCAAAATTCAGTTGAGTCAATTTTGCTGTCAAACGAATCGGTGCCAAAAGCTCGTCAATCGTTGTGTCTGTTTCTGCGCTATAAGCTGCTTCTCCTGCGCCAGTCGTCAAAGAAGCAATCAAAACTTTATCTTTCAAGGCATTGCCATTTGAACCGTGTGAAAAACCATGCACAAAAACTTTTTCAATCCATTTATTCATCAAAGATGGTGTCATGTACCAGTAAAGTGGATACTGAAAAACAATAACATCAGCTCGATGTAATTTTTCCTGCTCAGCTGTCACATTAATCTGATAATCAGGATACAAATTACTCAAAATATCCAATTCAACTTCTGGATAAAGCTTTTTAATTTCTTTTAAAATCATTTTATTTGCAAGTGAATCATTTTTCAAATCAGGATGCCCTGAAACAACAAGAACTTTTTTAGACAATTTTGTCACTCCTCCTATTTTTAGAAAATTCTATACAATTAAAAGCAATTTGTCAACTTGAAAAAGAACCTCTCACTAGAGAAGTCCTTTTATCTTAGGCAAAAACGTCTTTCAAAATAGCAACACCTTGATCAATTTGCTCTTTTGTCAAAGTCAATGGTGGCAAGAGACGAATAACATTTGTTCCTGCAGTTAAGACAACAAGACCTTTGTCCCGTGCCTTTTCAACCAAGTCAACAAGATTTTCAGTTGTTTCAATACCAATCATGTAACCAAGCCCACGAACCTCAGTTACTTTTGAATTACCAGCTAGAGCTTTCTTCAACTCAGCTTGCAAATAATTACCATTGTCAAGAGCTTGGGGCAAGAAACCGTCAGTGAGCATAATATCTAGTACGCTTGAGGCTGCTGACATGACAAGTTTATTGCCACCAAAGGTTGACCCATGACTGCCATAAGAAAAAGCTGAACCAAGTTTTTCTTTTGCAATCATTGCACCAACTGGCACGCCATTTCCAAGACCTTTTGCCAAAGTAAAAATGTCTGGCTCAATGCCATAATGTTCAAATGAAAAGAGTTTCCCAGTACGTCCCATACCTGTTTGGACTTCATCAACAATAAGCAAAATCCCTGTATTTTGACAAAATTCGCTCAAGGCTGTTACAAAAGTTTTATCTGCTGGACGAACTCCTGACTCCCCTTGAACCAATTCTAGCATGACCGCCGCAGTATCCTCAGTCACCAAGGCTTTGACACTATCCAAATCATTATATGTCGCATAGCTAAAATGTGGGACAACATCACCAAAACCAGCTTTAATTTTGTCCTGACCAGTCGCAGACATTGACCCAAAGGTACGACCGTGAAAAGAATTCACAAAAGTGATAATTTCTTGCTTGCCAGTCGCCTTACGAGCAATTTTAATCGCTGCTTCATTAGCTTCTGCACCGCTATTTGCAAAGAAAGCAAGATAATCTTTATCCCCGATTAATTTACCTGCTACTTCTTCTTGTAAGGAATTGTGGTACAAATTTGGCATGTGCCAAATCTCCTCAGCCTGCTGAAGCAAAGCTGCTTTGACTTGTGGGTGAAAACCAAGATTAGTCACACCAATACCAGATGAAAAATCAAGGTATTTTTTGCCGTCCTGGTCTAAAAGATAATTACCTTGCACTTTAACAAATTCGATAGCTGCGCGTTTATAATTTTGAAATAGTTTTGTCATTCGTCGCTCCTTTACGTTAGCAGATGATTGAAGTTCCTGTTACAAGATTGTCGCCAATCAATACTTCACCCACACCTGCTAAAACAGTGTTCACTGCTGATTCGATTTTAGGAATCATGCCGCCAGTGATAATTCCTTGGTCAATTTTCTCTTGAAATTCTGTCGATGTTAAGCTATCAAGCACAACTCCATTTTCCAAAACGCCTTTAACATCAGTCATTAGGACTAATTTTTCAGCCTCTAAAGCGACAGCGACCGCTGTTGCCAAATAATCTGCGTTGATGTTTAAAAGCTCGCCATCTTTAGAATAGCCAAGCGATGCAAGAACTGGCAACATGTTGTTATCAAGCATTTGCTCCAAAATCGGTATCTGAATATTTGAGACATCACCAACGTAACCATAAGTTTCCTTGTCAAGAAAATCAGCTGTCACCACTCTTTTTATATTCGATAGCAACTGAATACTATCAATAGATGATTGGTTAAGTTTTTCAGTCAAATTTTCACCAACCATGTAAAGAAGAGCATAGCTGACCAACTTCATATCAGATTGACTAGTTACACGAAGACCATTGATTTTTTTAACTGGTACTTGGTTATCTTCCATTAATTTATTAATAGCATAGCCGCCACCATGCACAATGACCAAATTTTTATGGGTATCTTTCCATTTTTTGACTTGTGCTAAAAAGTCTTGCGACAAGTTTTGGCTAGCAACGCCACCAATTTTAATCACAATTGTATTTTTCATAGTCTCCTCCCTTTATGTACGATAGAGGGCATTGATTTTCACGTAACTGTATGACAAATCACAACCCCAAGCTTTTCCTTGTGCTTCACCCGCATGCAAATCAACAGTGATAGTAATCTCATCTTCGTGCATAACATCTTGTATTTCTTCTGCTTCAAATTCAACGGGACTTGATTTTAACATGACTCGAACATCGCCAAGGAAAATGTCAATATTATCAACAGGAACATCAACCCCTGCATAACCAACTGCTGCTAGAATACGTCCCCAGTTAGGGTCTTCACCAAAAATAGCCGTCTTCACAAGGCTTGAACCAACAACACTTTTAGCTATCATGCGTGCATCAAGAGCGTTTGGAGCATTTTTAACATTCACTTCAATGAGTTTGCTTGCGCCTTCACCGTCTTTGGCAATCATTTTAGCCAATTCTTGCATCACGTAATTAAGCATGGCTGAGAATTTATCAAACTCAGGCGTATTTGGCAAAATTTCTTCGTTCAAAATGCAACCATTTGACATGACAAGAACCATATCATTCGTTGAAGTATCACCATCAACCGTGATTTGATTGAAAGTCGTTTCAACGTTCTGACTTAACGCAAGTTGCAAGGTTTCACTTGAAATATTAGCATCACAAGTGATAAAAGCTAGCATTGTCGCCATATTTGGGTGAATCATGCCTGACCCCTTTGCAACACCCGCCATGGTTACCTCGTCACGACCAAATTTTTCTGTCACTGCAACAGTTTTAACCATGGTATCTGTTGTCAAAATAGCTTTTGAAAAATCATCTGAATTGCCATTAACCACAAGTTTAGAAAGACCTGTTTTTAAAGTATCCATTGGCAATAAATCACCAATGACACCAGTTGAAGCAACGCCGACCAAATCAGGTTCGACGCCAAGCTTTTCAGCTGTCCACTTTTGCATAGTGTAGGCATCTTCCATTCCTTGCACACCTGTACAAGAATTGGCAATACCTGAGTTCACCACGATAGCTTTCATTTTTTGTGCTTTTTTAACAGACTGACGTGTCACAATTAGTGGCGCTGCAATGACTTTATTGGTCGTATAAACCCCAGCGACGCTGGCTGGCACTTCTGAAACAATCCAACCAAAATCAAGTTTTCTTTTCTTAAACCCTGCATGTAATCCATCTGCTGAAAATCCAAGTGGGCTTGCTACATTACCTTCAATAACTTTCATATCTCATACCCTTTCTAGACTATAAATAATTTGGCGAAATCATTAATCCTTCTGTTTCATCCCAACCATTCATCAAGTTGAGGTTCTGAATAGCCTGCCCAGCCGCTCCTTTAATCAAATTGTCAATAACTGAAACAATGGTTAAGACATTTGTGATCTCATTGTAGAGGAAACCAATATCGGTAAAGTTTGAACCAATGACATTGTGCAATTCTGGTAAATCATCTTGCACTCGAACAAATGGCGTATCCTTGTAAGAATCTTCATAGATAGCAAAAAGATTAGCATTTGTTAGTGGCTTTTTCAACTTAACATAAACTGTTAACATGATGCCGCGATTAACTGGCAAAAGTGATGTTGAAAATTGAATGTGGCTAACTTTCTCATCAAATAACTTCAACTCTTGCACAATTTCTGGAATATGCTGGTGACGATTCAACTTGTAAGTCACGTAATTATCATGCACATTAACAAAATGACTTGACTCAGAAAGTGCCTTACCAGCACCTGTCAAACCACTTTTCGCATCCACGATAATAGAATCTTCTTCGACAACACCAGCTTTTAGCAAAGGTATCAAAGCTAATTCTGTTGCTGTCGCGTAGCAACCAGGGTTTGAAATGAATTTTTTACCTTTAACATCTGTAAACTCAGCCAAAGAATATGTAAATTTATTCAGCTCTTCATCACTAGCAGGTGTTTTTTTATACCATTTTTCATAAAGATAGGCTGGCAAGCGATGGTCCCCTGACAAATCTATCACTGGAAAATCAGCTTTCACAAAAGGCTGTGCCAACTTGCTTGCGACCCCACTTGGTGTTGCAAAGAATACCAAGTCTGACTTTGCTATGATTTTATCAGCATCAAATTCTTCGATAACCAAGTCACAGATACCAACTAAGTAAGGGTATAAGTCTGATAATCGTCGACCGATTTCTTTAGTTGCATGAATCGAAGCAATCGTTACTTTTTTATGATTATTCAATAATTTAACTAATTCTAGACCACTGTATCCAGTGATGCCAACAATCGACACTCTCATAATATACACTCCTTGAATAAATATGTATTCGATTTTATAGTATATTTATTCATAAGTCAAGTTTTTTTGCATAAAATATAAAAAAGCACGAATTTTCATTCGTACTTTCATTATTTTTCAAATTTATGGATATTAATCAATTTTTCTATTTTTCTGGTAAGCAAAATAAAAAGCAATCGAAGTTAAAATAATCCAACCAAGTAATACGAAAATAGTTTTATCTGTTAATTGGTAATCTGATAATTCTTTGAAATATTTGGCATTTGCTCCGATAAAAGAATACTCCATGACCGTCCTAACAGATTTAGCAAATTCAGAAAATATTGGCAAAAAACTCGCAATAAGCACTAGAGTGAGACTACAAACAGTTATTTGGGTTTGATTCTTAGCCACAAAAGCAATTAAAAGATTTAATAAAATAAGGACTAGGCTTGTTAGACTAATAGCAACTAAATAGATCCATCGTTCCATGTCTTTAATCTGCATCAAAATTGGAATTAAAATACTTGCAAGTAAAGAAAAAATAATTGGGAAAATAATAACTGTCGTGATATATTCTCCTTGTTTAACACCTGATAAAATCAAACTTTTTAAATTTTTTCTTTTCCTTTTCTTCTGAAATCATGGTAGAGACAAAAGAACCTGCTGTTATACTATATATCATATTAAGTCCCATACCAATGAACCCCGAATTATCATCAAAACCAAGTAAATTAACAAATAAGACAATATCAAAAATTGGAGATATCACAACAAATAAAAAATTTATTACTCATTATGAACTGCCAACGTAGCCAAAGTAGACTCATAAATCTATTTTTCCCCATACTAGCATTTTCCTATAGCTTTGTTTATTGATGCCTTCATTATATCTTAATAAAACAGTGTTTAAAAATCTTATTTTTCAAACCATCCCAACTGTCCAATTCGCTCGACGGCTTCTTCAAGGCGTTCTGGTTCAACTAGGAGTCCGATTCTGACGTAGCCATCTCCTGCTTGTCCGAAACCTTTTCCCGGTGCGACTGCGACGTGAGCTTCGTTTAAGAGTAAATCAGCGAAGCTTTCACTGTTATAACCTTCTGGCACCGGCATCCAAGCATAAAACGAACCTTTTGACTCAAAGGCGTGCCAGCCGATTTTAGCAGCAGCTTTGACAAAAGCGTGGCGTCGCTCGTCATATTTGTGATTTAGCTCTGCGATTGCCGCTTTAGCGCGCTCATCTAAAAGAGCTACTGCGCCAGCGTCTTGGATAGCTGGAAAAATGCTGACAAAAAGGTGGTCTTGTAATAAGTTAAGCGCCTCAATCAACTCCGCATTTCCCGCCGCAAAAGCCAAACGCCAACCTGCCATGTTAAAGGTTTTGGAAAATGTATAAAGTTCAACGCCAACTTCTTTAGCCCCAGGTGTTGAGAGAAAACTTGGATTTTTAAAATCATCTGCTCCCAAAGCTCCGTAAGCGAAATCACTAACCACACCTACTTCGTATTTTTTCGCCCAAGCAACCAATTCTTCATAAAATTCAGGCGTCGCCACAGCACCAGTTGGGTTATTTGGGTAGTTGATGTAGATAAATTTAGCACGCTTTGCCACTTCTTCAGGAATGGCTGACAAATCTGGCAGAAAGTTATTTTCTTCTTTTAAAGGAAAGGTTTCATATTCAATTTTTCCAAGAGAAACGCTTGATAAATAATCTGGATAACCAGGATCAGGCAGCAAAAGCAAATCACCAGAATTCATGGTGGCTACTGGAAATTCAACCAGACCAATCTTTGCACCACCAAGGACACAAATTTCCTTCTCACTATCAAGTTCCACCTGATAATTATCCTTATAAAACTGACTAGCTGCTTCTTTAAAATTAGCATTGCCTCGAAATTGTGAATATTTATGGGATGCTGGATTCTTAGCAGATTCAATCAAGGCATCAACGATATAATCGTAGGTCGGCTGATCAGGATTTCCCTGCCCAAGATTTATTACATCATAACCTTGTGCCACTTTAGCATTGACCTTAGCAACAAGACTTGCAAAAAATTGTTTTGGTAATGTTTGTAAAATATCTGATTGTGAAAACATCCTAACTCCCCCCTTAATGATACAACTCTGGTTTTCGGTCAGCAAAAACAGGAATATGACCACGAACTTTTTCAACCTCTGATAAGTCAATATCTACCGAAAAAACACCTTCTTGATTATCTGGCGCTTGCAAAATAACATTTCCTAGCGGGTCAATAACCAATGAATGCCCAGAAAAATCATCCAACACTCCTTGACCAACACGGTTGACAGCTACTACAAAAGCTTGATTTTCAACTGCACGCGCACGCAGCAAAATCTCCCACTGTGGCACACGTTTTTTTGGCCACTCAGCTACGACAAATAAAACTCTAGCACCAGTCGCCATCAAGGTTCTCACCCATTCCGGAAATCGCATATCATAGCAAATGATACTAGCTACCTTGACACCATCAAGCTCAAAAGTACTTTCACGATGCCCAGCCTGCAAAAAACGATCTTCTCCCATCAAGCCAAAAAGATGAACTTTATCATAATCAGCAATCACCTGACCAGCTCGGTTAAAAACATAAGTAGTATTAAAAAATTGATTTTTCTTTACTGTCGCGACCGAACCAGCTACCAGATTAACCTGATTTTCTTTGGCAAACTTTCCTAACAAATTTTTCGTTTGCTGACCATCCTTATCAGAAAGCTCAGCCATTTGCTCCAAAGCATAGCCAGTGTTCCACATCTCAGGCAAAACAATCACATCGGACTCATCAAGTGCAGCTTTTTCTAACCAAGCGAGGACATTCTCAATGTTTTTCTTCGGCTCAGCTTCGTAAATAGCCATCTGAATTAGTGAAACTTTCATGATTTCCTCGATTCTATCTTTTGTTGAAAATTTTCTGAAATCTTTGTGACTATTATAGCAGTCTGCCTTCTCCTCGTAAAATAGTTATTTTAAATAGATTTGATAGTTAGAAACTATAACCCCTAAAAAGCCCACCATTAGGTGGGCTTTCTTTTTATTTTTTTCTGTCTCGCAAGATTTTAATCAGGTTACTGAGTAAGCTACATTCTGCAAAGAGAATGACCAAAAGTGGCCAATTCACTTGCTTTTGTAAACTATCAGAAATAAGAACACAGATAAGAATTGCTATCGTTACGCTGATTAAAGCAATAGCGAGTTTCAGAAAGATTTTTTTAGATGTCATCTTAAAGATTTTCTGCTACTGCTGCAAAAAGGTCTGCGATTTTAGCAGCATCTGAACCACCGGCCATGGCCATGTCTGGTTTACCACCACCACGACCTGATACGATTGGTGCCAAAACTTTAATCAAGTTACCAGCATGAACATCTTTTGATTTGCTTGCTACAAGGACATTGACTTTTTCGCCAATAGCTGCTGCCAAGACAAGAACGTCAGAATAGTCTTTTTGTTTCCAGTTGTCAGCAAATGTACGAAGGGCACCTGCATCAGAAACAGTTACTTGGCTAGTGATAAAGCGAAGACCGTTTGCTTCTTTAACATCTTTGAAAACGTCACCAGCTTGTGCTGCTGCTGCTTTTTCTTTCAATTCAGCATTTTCTTTTTGCAATTTGTGCAATTGTTCTTGCAAGCTTACTACTTTCTTAGTAACTTCTTTCAATTGAGGCACTTTAAGAGTTTCAGCAATTGCTTTAAGGTCTTCTTCTTCTTGACGGTATGCTTCAAAGGCTTCTTTACCAGTTACAGCAAGGATACGACGAGTTCCTGAACCGATACCTTCTTCTTTAACAATCTTGAAGATTCCGATTTCAGCTGTATTTGAAACGTGTGTACCACCACAAAGTTCAATTGAGTAATCGCCGATTGTTACAACACGTACGTTTTTACCGTATTTTTCACCGAACAAGGCCATAGCACCCATTGATTTAGCAGTATCAATGTCAGTTTCAACAGTCTTAACTGGAATAGCATTCCAGATTTGTTGGTTAACTTCTTCTTCGATTTGACGCAATTCATCAGCAGTTACTGCTTCAAAGTGAGTGAAGTCAAAGCGCAAGAATCCTTCTTCGTTAAGAGAACCAGCCTGAGTAGCGTGTTCACCGATAACGTGGTGAAGTGCAGCGTGAAGCAAGTGAGTAGCTGTGTGGTTTTTGATAACACTGTGACGACGTTTGCTATCAATTTCAAGTGTGTATGTTGTACCAACTGACAAGCTTGCGAGAACATCAACTGTGTGAAGAGCTTGACCATTTGGAGCTTTTTGAACATCTGTCACGCGAGCAACGATGTCACCTTTATCATTTTTAATAACACCGTGGTCAGCTACTTGTCCACCCATTTCAGCGTAGAATGGAGTTTTCGCAAAGACAAGCAATACTTGACCTTCTGAAACAGCTTCAGTACGTTCGTTATCAGCGATAATAACTGACAATGTAGAATCAAGAACTTCTTCAGTGTAGCTAAAGACTGATTCTTCAGTAATGCTTGACAATGTTTCGCTTTGCATACCCATTGAACCACCTTTAACGACGCTTGCACGCGCACGTTCTTGTTGTTCTTTCATAGCAGCTTCAAAGCCAGCGTGGTCAATCTTGAAGCCTTTGTCTTCAGCCAATTCTTCAGTCAATTCAACTGGGAATCCATATGTATCATACAATTTGAAGATATCTTTACCTTCAACAGTGTCTTTACCAGCTGCTTTCAAATCAGCCAACAATTGGTCAAGCATGTTTGAACCAGCATCGATTGTACGTGCGAATGTTTCTTCTTCACGACGAACGATTTTTTCGATAAATTCACGTTTTTCAAGCACTTCTGGGTAGTATGATTCCATGATTTTACCAACAGTTGGAACCAATTTATACAAGAATGTTTCGTTGATACCAAGGCGACGACCGTGCATAACTGCGCGACGAAGCAAACGACGAAGCACATATCCACGACCTTCGTTACCAGGAAGAGCACCATCACCGATAGCAAATGAAAGTGAACGTATGTGGTCAGCGATAACTTTAAAGCTCATGTTGTCGCCATCTGGATCATAAGTTTTACCAGATAATTTTTCGATTTCACGAATGATTGGCATGAAGAGGTCAGTTTCAAAGTTTGTTTTAGCCCCTTGCATAACCGCAACCAAACGTTCCAAACCGGCACCCGTATCAATGTTTTTGTGTGGCAATTCTTTGTATTCTGAACGTGGAACAGCTGGATCAGCGTTAAATTGTGACAACACGATGTTCCAGATTTCGATGTAACGATCGTTTTCGATATCTTCAGCAAGAAGTTTGATACCAACGTGGTCTGGGTCAAAGTCTTCACCACGGTCAAAGAAGATTTCAGTATCTGGTCCTGAAGGTCCAGCACCAATTTCCCAGAAGTTGTCTTCGATTGGAATCAAGTGACTTGGTTCAACACCAAGTGAAATCCAACGGTTGTAAGTGTCTTTATCATCTGGGTAGTAAGTCATGTAAAGTTTATCTTTAGGGAAGTCAAACCATTCTGGACTTGTCAATAATTCAAATCCCCAAGTGATTGCTTCATCACGGAAGTAATCACCAACAGAGAAGTTACCCAACATTTCAAACATTGTATGGTGACGAGCTGTTTTACCAACGTTTTCGATGTCATTTGTACGGATAGCTTTTTGAGCATTAGTGATACGTGGGTTTTCTGGAATTACTGAACCATCAAAGTATTTTTTAAGTGTGGCAACACCTGAGTTGATCCACAACAAAGTTGGGTCGTTTACAGGAACCAAGTTTGCAGAAGGTTCAACAGAGTGACCTTTTGATTTCCAGAAGTCTAGCCACATTTGGCGCACTTGCGCACTAGTCAATTGTTTCATTTTATCTTTCCTTTTCTTGTTACTAAGCGATGTTACAACGCTTGCCATAGATTGAAATCATCTTTTATGCCATTAAGGATACAAAAAACGGCAAGTCCATCTCATAGAGGGTGACGTTAGCCACGGTACCACCTCTTTTCAATGAACCTGTCATTCTTCATTTATCTCTTAAATTGTTTTTTCTTGCATTTGACCCTGGTAACTCGGTTACCAATATTGACAATTAGAAAACATGAGTAGCACATTTTTAACTTCATCCATGGCTCGCAGCAACCGCCACTTTTCTGAATCTGAATTTTTAAAAACGATTCTCAATCTTTTTAATTGTACTGTATTTTAAGCTTCTGGTCAAGTAGCTTATTCAGCTGAATCTGTAGATGATTCAGTTGTTGATGATTCTTCTGTTGAACTTGATGAGCTTGCTTCAGAAGAAGTTGATGAAGCTTTTGATGATGAAGCTGAAGAACTTGATGATGAGCTTGTTGCATATTGTGAAAGAATACTTGCAAAGGTGTTATCTTTAATCTTCACGTTAGCTTTATCAAGAGCTTTAGCAATAACTTGATTTTGGAAGTTTGTGTCGTTTTGATATTTAGCCATGATAGCTTTCTTCAAGCGTTTTTTGTATGTCTTCCAATCAGAGTTTTTATCTGTTTTCTTAGTTGTCTTAACGATGTAGTATGTGTATGAATATGTTGAAGAATTCATTACTTTGATAACATCTGAAACTGAACCTTCATTTTGTTTGAATGCAGCATCCATAACATCTGTTGGAAGTTTTGTATCTGCTGAGTCAAATGTGTATTCAGTTTTCTTAGCTATTGTGTTTTCTTTAGCGATTTTATCAAAATCAGCGCCATCCGCAGTTGCTTGATCGTGAACTGAGTTAGCTTTGTCTTCGTTGCTCAAAGCAATAACTGTAGCTGTTGTATCAGGGGTGTAATCTTTGTAAGCTTCTTTGTAGTTTTTAGTTGTCAATTTATCTTTGGCAGCTTCTTTAACAGCATATTCCACTAACATTGATGTGCGAATTTGTTGCTTGTAAGTATCTGTTGTCAAACCAGCTGCTTGAAGTGCACTTGAGAATGATGAACCATATGATGAAGCAGTTTTATTGTAAGCTTCAGTCACTTCTTTATCTGAAACTTTGCTTCCATATTGGTCTTCAAAGACACGTGACAAAATCAAGTTCAACATTGTTTGTTGTGAAGATTTTGAACTTTTTGCAGCACTGTAGAAGTCTGATACTGTAATTGTGTTACCTTTCATTGTAACAAGAGCTTTAGTTTCAGAATTGTTGTTTGTAGCAAGGTAAGTAACGCCAGCACCGATAAGAGCTGAAGCCACGGCAATAGAAACACCTTTAAAAGCCTTGCTTTGGATCATTTTTGTAAATCCTGATTTTTCTTTGTTAGCCATTGATATTAAACTCCTTAATTTGTCTTTAACTCCATTAGTATACCACAATAACTTAAATGTTGCTTAATTTTACAGTTCTACATCTTCAGCATTTTTACAGAGCATTAGCAGTCCGTCACTAAGTGGTAAAAGGCTTGCTGTCAGATTTGGATTATCAAGCGTTGCGTCAAAAAGTCGTTGAAGCCCACGGTAAATCGTGCGCTGTCCGCGACGCACTTCTTCGATTGGTTTGACAATATCACCACCTTGGAAGACATCGTCAAAAATCACAACACCTCCAACTTTCAAGTGTTTCAAAACTTCTGGCAAAAAGACGATGTATTTTGATTTTGCAGAATCCATGAAGACAAAGTCATACTCACCTTCAAGGGTTGAAAGAGTATCAACGGCATCGCCTTCAACCAATGTGATTTGCTTGCGAGTGTCATACTTTGCAAAGTTTTCCTTAGCAAAAGCAATCATTTCTGGATTACGATCGAGTGTTGTAATCTTAGCTTCTGGTGCATTTTCTGCCATCAAAAGCGCTGAAAAACCAATTGCTGTTCCAATTTCCAAGATATTCTTAGGTTGCAAGGTTTGCAACAAGAAACGGAAATAAGCTACGACTTCGTGCTGGATAATCGGGATATTTTCTTGATGTGCAAAAGCTTCTAATTCAGCTAAAAAACCGTCATTTTGCTTTTGACGTGTTCGCATATAACGCACGACACCCTCTTTGACAACAGGACGTCGCATATTGTGATTTGCTGTTTTTGAATATGATTTAACCATAACTCTTATTATATAGCAAAATAAAGCCGATGTGAATAGCTAGTTTTTCATGCTTTTAAAAGTACTGGAATATCAGACAAATCTGCAATTTTTTGATTGATTTTTGAGTTTGGTTGACCCAGATTGATTGACTTGATACCTGCATTCTCAGCCGCTTCAACATCAATACGACGGTCACCAACGTAATAAGTATCAGACTTATCAAGATGGTATTTTTCAAGCAGATAATCAATAGCTTCTGGCTCAGGTTTACGTGCAAAGCCATTGGCCGATGTCACTACTTCTGTGAAATACTGATGCACACCTAATCTTTCTAAAACATCATTGGCCGTAATGCCTTTATGAGTATAGACAAAATGGCTAACGCCAGCTTGCTTGGTTTGCTTTAAGATCTCTGCCATGTGTGGCATTGGATTAATCTTGTGGTCACTCGCCTCTTGCTCTTTTTTAAAGAAACTAGACAGCTCAGCAAAATCCAAATCTTCCTCTTTAGCCACCTTGTAAAGCAAAGCCTTAACCGATTCTTTGATGATAAACGACATAACCCATTCTTCATTAAAGGTAAGGTCATAATGTGCATAGGTGTCTTTCAAAGCCTCCCCAATTGCCTCATATGAGTCCACCAAAGTTCCATCAAAATCCCAAATCAAAGTTGTCAATCTATTTCTCCAATCTAATCTAATAACGTACTAAACGCTGCCCGTCTTCTAAATCAATACTATTTTCTAAAGCCCCGCCAGCTTTTTCAATAATGTGACGACTGGCAATATTGTCTTCACGTGCTGTGATCAAAACGGGACTAATCCCACGTTTACCATATTCTTCAAGGGCAAAGTTAAGAGGTTTTGTCATAATACCTTGTCGTCTAAATTTTGGTGAGGTTGGATAGCCGATATGTCCACCAACAGTCGATAGATTTCCTTTTTCAAGTTGCCAACGACAAGCAATTCGCGCAGCAATGCTACCATCTACAAACGTATAATAAGTGGTCACTGTCGAATAATCTGGATGAGCAGCTTTTCTTTCTTGAGCTCTGCTATTTTCTACAAACACCTTAAAATCAGTGACTTCGCGCGTCGTCTCAGGAGCAACAAAAGGATTATCATCATTTTTAAAAGACGCTAGAAAAGAGCAGTAAGCTTCTTCATCACAAAAGTCAATTGGTCGAATTTCCATACCAGCACCTCCAAATTTTTCCATTATAACATAAAAGAGACTGAAATCATCCAATCTCAAAAACTATTTTAAAGGTGTGCCCCTTTTTCAACCAAGGCTTCTAGTTCATTTAGGCGGTCTTCAAAAATCTTGAAGGCAGCATCCAGATAATCACTACTTATCATATCAACTCCAGCTTTTTCAATCACATTAAGTGGGTAATCAGAATTACCAGCCTTGAGGTAATCAAGGTAACGGTCGATATCAACTTGTGTACCGTGAACCACTTTATCAGCTAGGTAGCTTGCTGCTGCAAAACCTGTTGCGTATTGATAAACATAATAGTTGTAGTAGAAATGCGGAATACGTGCCCATTCGTATTGAATTTCCGGATTGTCTTCCTTGCTAAGACCATAATATTTTTCATTTAGGTCTGCATAAAGATTGTTAAGGTATTCGCTTGTCAATACTTCACCAGCTTGGTCTGCTTTATGAATCATATCTTCAAACTCTGCAAATTGTGCTTGACGGAAGATTGTTCCTTTGAAACCATCCAAGAAATGATTCAAAATCGCAAAGCGAGCTTTATCATCGTCAACTTCTTTCAAAAGCGTTTCCGTTAAAATATTTTCATTGGTTGTTGAAGCAATTTCAGCTAAGAAAATGCTGTAATCACCGTAGACATACGGTTGATTTTCACGAGTAAATGTTGAATGAAGGCTGTGCCCAGTTTCATGTACCAAAGTAAACAGATTATCAAGCGTATCTTGCCAGTTCAAAAGCATAAAGGCGTTGGTATCGTAAGCCCCACCAGAATAAGCTCCTGAGCGTTTTCCTTTATTGACATGAACGTCAATCCAACGTTCTGTGAAAGCACGGTGAACACGTTCAGAATAATCTTTACCGAAGATAGCCAAAACTTCTTCTGCTTTTTTCAAAGCTTCTTCATAAGTGAAACTCATATCCATTTCAGACAATGGTGTATGAATATCATACATTTTCAAATCGTCCAATTTAAGAACTTTCTTACGAAGTGCCACATAACGATGAAGCAGTGACAAGTGTGCATTCACACGGTCAATCAATGTATCATAAACTGCTTCTGGAATGAAGTTAGCAGAAAGTGCTGCCTCACGTGCTGACTTGAAGTGGTGAACACGCGCATCATAGTTATGAACCTTAACATTTGTCTGTAATGTCTTAGCGTAAGTGTGTTGGAATTGTTCATAAGTGGCATACATCGCTTCATAAGCTGCTTTTCGGACGTCGCGATTTTTTGATTCCAAAAGACTAATGAAATTACCATGTGTTAATTGTACCTCATTGCCTTCATCATCTAAAACCTCTGGGAAAACAATATCAGCATTATCCAGAATTTCAAAAGTTTCACCAGCAGCACCAAAAATTTCGTGTGCACCAGCTAAGAGTTCTTCTTCTTTTTGTGACAAGACATGTGCTTGGCGTTTGAAAAGTTGTTCAAAGAAATGCGCATAAGCTGATAGTGCTGGCGTTTCAGCAACAAATGCCGCAAAATCTTCAGCTGATAATTGCATCAATTCTGGTTCGTAAAAAGCAAAGACTTCACTGTATTTAGCATAAAGTGCTGTGGCTTTAGCTTGGTATTCTTGGTATTTTGCCACTGTTGTATCTTGGTCATTTTTCATTGATGCATAGACGTAAACTTTTTCCAATCTGCGTGACAAATCAAGATAATGCTCCGTCATAGTTAGCAAATTCTTACTTGATTGCGTCAAGTGACCTTTGTATTTTTTAGCATCTTCTAAATCAGCATCTAACTTAGCTAATTCAGCCTCCCAAGCGTCATCAGTCGCAAAAACAGTGCTTAGATCCCATTTATATTTTTCATCGATATGACTACGATTATCTGACATTATGTTCTCCTTTTCTTGGCATTATTAACCATTCTACCATAATAAGCTGGCGGGTAAAGTCTTTGAACACCTTTTTCACTTTGATTTTGATAATAACGCCTAAAGGTCTCATAAAAGTCTGATAAGTCTTGTGAAATTTGACAAAAGCCATCCTTAACTTCTGGGGGCCTAACTTGCGGAAAATAAGCTGACAAAGGCAGTGTGAGAAGATTTTTCCCTTGTAAATAAGCCTTTTCTTGGCGCTTTAACCAAGAAGTATTTCGAGAAGATAGTTGCCTTTGAATATAGCTTAATAAATTTGAGTCTTGATTAACGTCGTAAGTTGAGAGCTTTTGTTTTTGATAAGGAAGTCTGAAAAATGCCATTAAGTTTCCTGAGAGCGAGCAGCTTTTCGTCAAATAATGCACTTTACCGTGCCAATCTTCATAAATTAAATAATGTAGTCGAACAAGCCTTTGCTTAGCATCTAACTCCCACAGATGAAACCCCATATTCTGTGAAAAGTAAAGAAAGTGTCGCTGTAGGGGCGTTAAGCGCTCACCAAGCCATAATTTTTCTCCCAAAAGCCATAAAACATTAAAGCCCGCCTTGTGATAAGAAGTCGTTCGTTCTCTGAGACGTTTTTCTGATAGCCTAGAACACTGAACTTCCAGAGCTAAGTTATCATTGACCAAAACATCTGCAACCTGATGCAACTCTGGCAAGACAGCTTCTACGGTTACATTTTCACTTTGTGAAAGAGCTTGGTAAAGTGCTGCTTTTAACTGCAAATGTTCGTCACTTTCATTTTCACTATAAAAATCACAATTTTTAAGCGACACATGTGCAAAATGCGGACGCATAATCTGACCATGTCTCAGTCGAACTGGTGAATGACAGGCTGGACAAGTAAAAGTTTGCTTTTCAGAAATCTCATCTAACAAGGAGACCAAACGACCTTTTTCATCAAGAGCAGACAGCATATTAAACCTCCTACTTCTTTATTCGAAAAAATCCTGAAAAAGCTTCAAATTAATCCAAATACTTTTTCAAGATTTCTGTTTCTCTCGTATTCAATTCTCGGTATTGTCCCCTTGGTAAATCACCAAGTTCAAAGTCACCAAAAGTCATTCGTTGGAGGTAAATGACCTTGACCCCATAAGCCAAAAACATTTTCTTAACTTGATGAAATTTTCCTTCCGCAATCGAGATATAAGCAGAGCTTTTTTCAAGACTTGTCTTAATTATCTCTAGCTTAGCAGGCTTACAAACCGTTCCGTCATCAAAGGTCACGCCATTTTCAAAAAAGGCTGGCGCATCAGCTGCTAAGAGACCATTTACTTCGACATAATAGGTCTTTGTAACGTGGTATTTTGGATGAAGCATGCGAAAACCCAAGGGACCATTATTGGTAATTAAAAGTAGCCCTTCCGTGTCACGGTCTAAACGCCCAACTGGATAGAGTTTTGGCACTCGGTCTGCTTCAGCAATCAAATTAATGACCGTCTGATGTTCTTTATCAGACACCGCAGAAACGACTCCTGACGGTTTATTTAAAATAAAATATTTTTCAGTAGACAATGTGACCTGTTTGCCCGAAACAGTTATCTCTTGTAAACTTGGCTCAACGTTCAAGTTATCTGCCTCAGCTAGCCTGCCATCCACATAAACCTGACGACTTCTGATGAGTTTTTTGACTTGATTTCTTGAGCCAAAGCCCGCCTGTCCTAACAATTTATCTAAACGCATGTTCTTATTGTACCATGTTCTATAAGATTTTTTGAAGCACCAAAAACTGGGCAGCTAGGCCACCCAGAATGATTTATTGATTTAGTTCACTGGCAGCTGCCTCATCAACAATGACAACAAGATTTGGATGATGTTGAAGAACACTAGCTGGTAACTCTTCGCTAACGGGACCATTAAGCATTTGATTAATAGCATCTGCTTTGTCCTTGCCATAAGCCATCAAGACAACCATTTTAGCTGAACAGATAGACTTAATTCCCATTGAAATAGCTTGTTTTGGGACTTCATCCATGCTAGAAAAGAATCGACTATTAGCTTTAATGGTATCTGCTGTCAAATCAACGATATGTGTTGTCATGTCAAATGATGTCCCCGGTTCGTTAAAACCAATGTGACCATTACGACCAATTCCCAAAATTTGAAAATCAATCGGATGTTCCTTGATGATTTGATCATAATGTTTTGCTTCTACTTGCAAATCTTCAGCTAGACCGTTTGGCAAATAGCTTTCTTTAAATGGTTTATATTGGAAAAGATTTTCCTGCATAAAATGATGATAACTTTGGTCATTATCTGCAGCCAAACCTACGTATTCATCAAGGTTAATGCTTGTCATTTCTGAAAAATCAAGATTACTATTTGCAATTTCTTTATAGAAACTAAGTGGTGTGCTACCTGTTGCAAGCCCTAAAGTTTTGGCACCATTTTCCAAAGCTCCTTTTAACAAAGCAAATGCTGTTTTACCACCTTCAATTTGATTATTAACACGAATTACTTTCATGACACTTCCCCATTCTTGTTTTTTGGTATATACCATTTATCTAAAGTTATTATATGGTATATACCAATTGTTGTCAAGAAAAATATTTTGAGAAATAAAAAAAGCCTGAGAATTAATCTCAGACCTTTATGTCTATCTTGTTCCTGCAATCTGTCCTAGGAAATTTCCAACATAGTAAGCAAATAGCGCAGCGATTAAACCAATCAAGACGGTTCTAAAAATTTCTTTGAGTTTGCTTTTCTTGGTTATCAAAGCTTTGACAAAGCCTAAAAGGGTTAGGGCAAGTGACACCAAAATACAAGCCATCATGAAAGTGTGAACTCTAAAAATGCTAAAAACATTAATCAAAAGGTAAGACAAAAGAGGAATCAAGCCAAAAAAGATGAATGAAAGGAAAGTTGCTCCAGCATTCTTAACTGCCTTACCTTTAACTACCGATTTTTCAGTTGTTGAACTCAAATAATCTCCGACTGCCATTGAAAAGCCATCAGCCAGAAGATTTGAAAAGCCAAGAATGACAATCGGCGTGATTCCTAAGTTACCGCCGACTGCTCCTGCAACAACCGCAAATGTCGTGACAATCCCGTCCATGCCACCATAGACGATTGATTTTGCGTAGTCTCCAATTTTTTCTTTCATCTTTTTTCATCACTTTCCATTAATTTTTAAGCATTTTCTTTATTATTTTTATTATACCATCTCTTTAGAATTGTTACAATTAAAACAAGACCAGATGACGGAAAATGCTTATCGTGTTATAATGATTAGTTGAGAATATAATATTAAGGAAACATGTTAGATTATGCATACCGATGATTTTGATTTTAATTTACCAGAGGAGTTAATTGCCCAAACGCCTCTTGAAAAACGAGATAGTTCTAAACTTTTAATCATTGACCACAAAACACACGAAATGGTTGATACACACTTCGACCACATTCTTGATGAGCTAAACCCTGGTGATGCTCTGGTCATGAATAACACACGCGTTCTCCCAGCTCGTCTTTACGGTGAAAAACCAGACACACACGGTCACGTTGAATTACTTCTTTTGAAAAATACTGAAGGCGACCAATGGGAAGTTTTGGCAAAACCCGCTAAACGCTTGCGCGTGGGAGCAAAAGTATCATTTGGTGATGGTCGTTTGACTGCCACAGTTGTAGAAGAATTAGATCACGGTGGTCGTATCGTTGAATTCAATTACGATGGTATCTTCCTTGAAATTTTGGAAAGCCTTGGTGAAATGCCATTGCCACCATACATTCACGAAAAATTGGATGACCCAGACCGTTACCAAACAGTCTACGCCAAAGAAAATGGTTCTGCTGCCGCTCCAACTGCTGGACTTCACTTCACCAAAGAATTGCTTGAAAAAATTGAAGCAAAAGGCGTAAAACTTGTCTACGTCACACTTCACGTTGGACTTGGAACATTCCGTCCAGTTTCTGTTGATAATGTTGAAAAACACGAAATGCACTCTGAATTCTACCGCTTGTCTGAAGAAGCTGCCCAAACCCTTCGCGACGTAAAAGCTGCTGGTGGACGTGTTGTTGCGGTTGGAACAACTTCAATTCGTACCCTTGAAACTATCGGTTCAAAATTCAACGGTGAAATCAAAGCTGACAGTGGTTGGACAAACATTTTCATCAAACCAGGTTATGAGTTCAAAGTGGTTGATGCCTTTTCAACAAACTTCCACTTACCAAAATCAACACTTGTTATGTTGGTTTCAGCTTTCGCCGGACGTGAATTCGTCTTAGAAGCTTACCAACACGCCATCGATGAACGCTACCGCTTCTTTAGTTTTGGCGATGCTATGTTTGTAAAATAATAAATACACAAAAAGAACTTCGAAAAAAATTGAAGTTCTTTTTTTCATTATTAATCAGCCATGTTTGTGTAAACATCTTGGACATCATCGTCGTCTTCGAGTTTATCAACCAATGTTTCCAAAATGTCTGCTTGTTCTGCATCAAGGCTAACGTAGTTTTGTGGAATCATGCTAAGTTGAGCTTGTGCAAATTCAAGATTTTGTGCTTGCAAAGCTTCTTTAACAGCTGGAAATTCTTTTGGTTCAGTGAAGACTTCAAAGGCTTCATCTAATGTTTTCAAATCTTCTGCCCCAGCATCCAAAATCAACTCAAGCATGCTGTCTTCGTCCAAGTCCCAATTTTCACGGTCAATGACAATATAACCCTTGCGGTCAAACATGTAAGCAACTGAACCAGTTGAGCCCATGTTACCACCGTTACGTGTAAAAATGGTGTGCATGTTCGCATCTGTACGTTTTTTATTGTCAGTTAGTGTGTGAACGAGAATAGCTACCCCACCAGGTCCATAACCTTCATAAGTGATTTCATCGTAATTTGTTGTATCACCAACATCTGTTGCTTTCTTAATCGCACGATTGATGTTATCTTTTGGCATATTAGCTGCCCGCGCTTTATCCAAAACCATACGAAGCCTGGCGTTCATTGATGGATCGCCATCACCAGCTTTAGCAGCTACAAAAATTTCACGTGACAATTTATTGAAAATCGCACCCCGTTTAGCATCTGCTTCACCTTTTTTATTTTTAATTTTGCTCCATTTATTATGTCCTGACATGCAAAATTCCTCCCTATTCCTTGCTATTATATCATATTTAGACATAAAAAGAGGATAGACAAATGCCTATCCTCTAGATTAGAGAGTGCTATCTTTAATTTTTAGTCAGCAATTGCTGCTTTGTACAATTCAGCAACTTTTGCCCAATTGATAATATCAAAGAAAGCTTTGATATAGTCTGGTCGAACATTATGGTATTTGAGATAGTAGGCATGTTCCCAAACATCAAGACCAAGAATTGGTTTTTTACCTTCTGAAATTGGATTGTCTTGGTTAGCTGTTGAGATTACTTCGAGTTTGTCATCTTTGTTAACGACAAGCCATGCCCAACCTGAACCGAAACGTGTTGTTGCAGCTTTTGTAAAGACAGCTTTAAACTCATCAAATGAACCAAAAGCTTCTTCAATCGCAGCCAAAACATCTGCTGTCGGCTCTTGTTTTTCAGGAGAAAGGAATTCCCAGAAAAGTGAGTGGTTAAGAGCACCACCACCATTGTTAATGACCGCTTGACGAATATCTGCTGGAATCTTGTCAAGATCTGCCAAGATAACTTCTAAATCATCTCCAAGTTCAGGGTGTTTTTCAAGAGCCGCATTGGCATTTGCTACATAAGTGGCATGATGTTTATCATGGTGCAATGTCATTGTTTCTGCATCGATGTATGGTTCAAGCGCATCGTATGCGTATGGTAATTCGGGTAAAATAATAGCCATGCTAGCTACCTTCTTTCTTTTCATTATTTCTTATCATCATTTTATAAGAATCAAGTCTAACTAGCAAATTATTTGACTGCTTTTTTAAGTATGCTTAATGATGCTCATGAGCAATTTTTAAAATAGCCACATCAAAGAGGTAATCTTTGTCATATGTTCCTGTCTTAATGGCATAATCTGTCTCAATCAAAACAGCAATAGCTTTTTTCAAGAAAGTCATTGACAGTGTGCGTGAATCACGCACAGCAAATTTGACTTGATAAGGATTGACACGGCGTCCCAGATAATCAGACAAGGTTGCTACCATCTGCTGCTCTGTCTTTCCTTGACTGGCTAAGATACTGACTTGCAAAAACATACGAAATTGCCCTAGCATGATAGCGATCAACTTGATTTCGTCTTCGCCTTGCAAACGCAAATCACGAATCAAGTCACGCGCCTCGTCGATATTGCCATTCAAGACAAACTGCGTCAAGTCAAAAATATTATCCTGAAGTGTTTTCGGAATGGCTTGATTAATATCTTCTGAAGTAATATGACCATCTTTTTTATAAGATTTCAAAAAGGCAATATTTTTCAAAATCTCGCTGAAATCATAATTGGATTTCAAAAGCAAAGCCTCAAAAACGCCAGAATCAAAAACTAAGTTCTCTTTGTGAGCTAATTTTTGGAAATACGTTTTTAGCTCTGCTTCTTTTAATTCACTCGCTTCAAAAATCTGAGCATCACGTTTAAGAATTTTCACCAAGCGACGTTTGCCATCTAATTTTCCTGGGGCAAAAATAATCAAACGTGTCGTGTCCAAAGGATTTTCCAAATAAGCCTCAAAACGTTTGAGTTCCTTATCATCCAAATAAGATTTTTTAGCCGTCGTGATGTCAAGCAAATTATCAAAAATAACCACCTTTTGGTCCGCAAAAAATGGCAAACTTTCAAGGTCCATCTCCGCATCCTGATAATCTACCTCAGCCATATCAAAATAAGAATAAGTCAAATCATCCTTATCATAGCCAACGCGCTCCATCATGCGCTCTTTGAGCTGAGAATATTGTCCCAAATCCTCACCCGTCACCACCGTAATCAGGCTGAGATTTTCTTTTCGTAATTTATCAATTTCTTCGATTGCAATCATAAAGATATTATAACAAAAACAGCCACAAATCGACTACTGTTTTTCGTGTGCTGTCACTTTTAAATCACCTCACCGTTTCAATTTTCCAGTGGTTTAATCCTCTAAAACGGATAGCACCTTGTTGGTCTGTGCGGTAAATGGTCATATTTTGATTTTGAAAACGATCAAGTGTTTCTTGGTGAGGGTGTTTGTAACGGTTATTTTGCCCTGCGGAAATCAAAGCCATTTGTGGTGAAATGTGATCTAGAAATTCTGGGCTCGATGACCCTTTTGAACCGTGATGTCCTGCTTTTAAGACATCGACTGGCAGATTGGGATAAGTTGCCATCATCTGCTCTTCGCCCTCTTCTTCCAAGTCTCCAGTAAACAAGAAATTCTTACCCAGAAGATTACCATAAAGCACCACAGAATCATTATTTCCACCATCACCAACAGCATTTGGATAAAGCACCTGCAAGTGACTTCCCATAATTGGCAAGTTATCTCCTGCAGAAACTGCGTGAACTGGCGTCTTCATTTGTCGAAGTTTAACCACAAAATCTGGCTTTGTGAGACTTCCTGGACTCACCAGGACTTGACCAATTTTCAGCTCTTTTGCGACTTCCAGCATATCGCCCATATGGTCGGTATCCGTGTGCGTCAAAACTAACTGATCAATTTTATCAATTCCTCGACTTTTCAGATAAGGAATCAATGTCCGCTCAGCATTGCTATCAGCTAAGCGCTTTTGCCACGATTTTTTCTCACTAAACCTCACTTTTCCTCCGACATCAATTAACAGCGTCTGCCCCTTTACATCTCGCACCAAAATGCTATCTCCCTGCCCAATGTCAACCACCGTCACTTCGTTTTCGAGCGGATGCTTGATTTGGAAAAATAGCAAAGCTATTATGCTAAAAAGGAAAATGGCCACTTTTTTGTGTCGATAACAGTCATAGAGAAGTCCTATTATTAAAAGTAATAGCAACAAAATTCCTAGACTTGGTCTGCCAAAAACAAGTGGTGTGCCAATCAGCGACTTACTAAATTTGATGATAGTTTCCAAAAAAACAAAAAATGGATTTAACGCGGTAATTTTAACCAGAGGTGATAAAAGAAAAACAAAGGTCAAAACAGGTAAGATAAGCGTATCAAAAGCTAGTGAAAAAATAGCTGTTAAAAGCAGCGACAAAGGTTGAAATACTGAGAAGAAATATAGCAAAACCGGTAAACTTCCCAGCGAAATCGCAAAACATTCTGTAAGGATTTTTTGATAATGACTAAGCTCATCAAAATCAATAAAACTCAGGATGAAAGCGTAGGTAAAAGAAAGAATTCCTCCTGTTGTTAGCAGGAAATTTGGCATCAAAATAAAAAGGGTCATTAAAGTAAAGGCAAGATTATCTAATTTTTTAATAGCAAGATTTGCAAAGGCAGACTGAATTAAACTACGAATCACTGATACCGAAAAGCCTGTCAAGCCAGCATATACAAGTGAAAACGGGATTTGCAGTATATCCACATAATCTCGCCGTAACCCAAGACGTAAAATAATAAAACGAAAAAGTGCCACAAAAAAGCCTACCTGCATACCAGACAGAGCAAAAAGATGAATAATCCCTAAACTAGTATAAACATCACTCATCTCATCAAAAGACTTATCCAAATATCCAAACAAAAGGCCAGTCATGTAATGTTGCATGGGAGCAGGAAAATTCCTTTGAATACTGACAATCGCCTGTCTTCTAAGTTCATGTAGTCGTTCAAAAAAACTTAAAGAGCTCTGCTGTCTTATTTCAGTAATCGAAGAAAGATTAGCAATCCGATAAATGCCTTCATGTTTAAGGTAAGTGCGGTAATCAAAACCACCAAAATTCCGCTGTGGCGTTGCCTCTTCTAGATCCACCTGCCCTGATAAAAGCATTGTTTGATTAAGATTTTTAAAAAATTCCTGCTCTTTTTCTGACTTCAAGATATAAAAAACTTGGTAAGTCTGCCCAGCCTCCTTCCCTCGAAAAGATAACAAATCACCATTAACCGAAATCGTATCTGGAATCATCTGTATTTTTGCTAGCTGAGTTGGCGCCGCTTGATAAGCCTGTTCTGTCTGATTAGCCTTAGTCAGGAAAAATATCGCAAAAAAAGCCAAACACAGTGAAACCTGATACCAAGCCTTCCAACCATACTGTTGCCATAAAAACAGCAAAGCTAGCAAGAGAAACATCAAACACCCAATCCCTTTTGAAAAGCAAAAATAATAGAGCAAAATGAGCAAAAAAGCCAATTGAATTGGCTTGACAGGGAAATGCTTAATCAACAGTCACCTCAGATTTTAATTTTTCCAAAGTCTTCTCACCAATGCCAGAAACATTTTTCAAATCACCAACAGATGAGAAACCACCATTAGCATCACGATAATCAATGATATCTTGCGCACGTTTAGCCCCAATGCCAGAAATAGTTTGGAGTTCTTCTGTAGTTGCGGTGTTAAGATTGATTTGCGCTGAGCCGTCACCTTGTCCCCCCCTAGCTGTCGTTGGTTTAGCTTGAGAAAGTGTGCTTGCTGGTGTGACTTCTTCACCAATTTTTGCCACATAGACAACCGCTTCGTCAGCTAATTTTTCAGCTAAATTGACTGACTTCTTATCAGCATCATCTGTAAATCCACCAGCTTTTTTGACTAAATCCGTAACACGGCTGCCATTTGACAGTTCATAAACACCCTCATTTTTAACAGCACCTTTGATATCGACAAAAATCTTGCCAGAGTCATCTTGAGAATGAGATGTCATAGTCTTTATTTTTGTTGTTTCTAAACTTGAACTTGCTGGGATACTACTAGAAATTGTTGGTAAGTCACTTTGTAGCTGAGCTTGTGGTCTGGTCACACTAGACCAAGCAAAGAATACCACAAGCATAACAAGCACCGTTCCTAAAACCGCTGCTACCGTCTTATGTTCCAAAAGTCTTTCTTTCATCTCTTCAATCATCCTATTACCTCACCTTTTAAGCATTAGAAAAAGGCTCCTAAGGAGCCCTTACTTAATTATTCGAAAAAAACTCGAGAAATCCGAGTTTTTTCTTATTTATTTCATTTTAAGGTGTTTATCTGGATCCCAGACAAAGCTTGCAATGTAGCTAAAGAGCAATGTCAACAGAACAACGATAATCGCCACAAGTCCAAGAGGAATACGGTAAATGTAAGTTAATGGATTTGGTTTTTTGTTGGTATGATAAGTCGCATTTTCAGCATCCAAGCGATCAAATTCTGTTTGAATACGGTTTGCCACTTCTTCAATCCCTTCATCATTCATGCGTTTGATGTCAGAAATGTCAACTGGATTACCAAAGTTCATATCCACACGTTCTCCAGTCAAAAGTCCTTTTAATTCCATTGGTCCTGCATAAACGACTGGCATAATCTTAACCTTCGCCATTTTAGCAATAACAGCAACCCCACCTTTAACATCGGTTGAATGACGGCTACCACTTGGGAACATCACAAGTGAACGATCGCTTTTCTTCAACATGTTAATAGGGTATTTAAGAGCTTTTTGCCCTGGATTTTCACGGTCAATCGGAAAGGCACCACACATACGGATCCACCAACCAAAGATACGATTCGTAAACAATTCTTTCTTCGCCATGAAAATAAATTCTTTCGGACGAGCAGCAAATGCCATATAAACTGGATCCCACCAAGTACGGTGCGGAGCAACCAAGATATAGTTCTCATCCTTACTTAAAATTTTGTCCTCATTATGATAGTGAGCATTTCCATTGATAATCCAAAGTAGGAAAACTACTAGCCCGCGTAAATAAGTATAAAACACAGATTTACTCCTTTTTTCTCATTACTTTATATTGTACCATGCTTAAGCGGTTTTAGAAAGTAAAAATTAACGACCTCGCTAGTGAGAACAGTCAAAATCTGCTATAATAAATGTCATGACTAAATCAATTTTAAAAGAAGGTGAGCGTATTGATCAGCTCTTTTCGACAGATGTAAAAATTATTCAAAACAGAGAGGTTTTCAGCTATTCTATCGACAGTGTCCTCTTGTCACGTTTTCCAGAAATTCCATCACGTGGCTTGATTGTTGACCTCTGTTCTGGAAATGGTGCCGTTGGACTTTTTGCCAGTACCCGCACTAAAGCGCCAATTATCGAAGTTGAAATTCAGGAGCGCTTAGCTGACATGGCAGAGCGCTCAATTCACTTGAACCACCTAGAAGACCAAGTTCAGATGATTCATGATGATTTGAAAAATTTATTAAATCACGTGCCGCGAACTGGTGTTGACTTAATTCTCTGCAATCCTCCTTATTTCAAGGTTTCAGAGACTTCTAAGAAAAATGTCTCTGAATATTATCTTCTTGCTAGACACGAAATTACAACAAACCTTGAAGAAATTTGTGACATCGCAAGACATGCTCTAAAATCAAACGGAAGACTTGCTATGGTGCACAGGCCAGATCGTTTTCTAGACATCATCGATACCATGAGACAGTACAATCTAGCACCAAAGCGCATCCAATTTGTTTACCCCAAAATGGGAAAAGATGCTAATATGCTTTTGATTGAAGCCATCAAAGACGGTTCAACCGATGGTCTAAAAATTCTTCCACCACTCTTTGTTCACAAAGAAAACGGTGAGTATACCGACGATATTTTTGAAATCTATTATGGAAAAAAAGGAAAGAAAGACTAAAAGAGCTTATATGTACGTAGTTGAGTGCATAGACGGTACGCTCTACACTGGCTACACTACTGATGTAGAACGCCGCATCAAAACGCATAATGCAGGTAAAGGTGCTAAATACACAAAAAGCCGCTTACCTGTCAAACTCATTTACCAAGAAAGTTTTGATAGCAAAGAAGCCGCCATGTCCGCAGAAAGCTATTTTAAACAAAAAACACGACAACAAAAACTCGATTATATTCACGAACACAAAGCTTAACCCAAAAACGCACCCTGCTCAAGCAGAGTGCGTTTTACTATTATCTTTCCCCTTTGTTACGGATAACAAATCCATTTTTCTTCTCGCTTGATGTGCGGTGTGGGCGTTTGTTATCTTTATTTTGGAAATCACGTTTGTTCTTAGATGATGTGCGTTTGAAATCGCGGTAGCCGTTGTCACGGTCATCACGTTTGCGATCACGCCCGCCACGGCGGTTATCACGTCCACGGCCATTATTTCCACGGCCACCTTTACGGTTGTTAAAGCCACCACCTGAAGGTTTGAATGGCAATGGTTTTTCACGCGCAATTTCAACTTTCGGAAGAGTTTCAGGGTCTTTAAAGGTTAAGCTTAAGATGTAAAGTGCCAACTCCTCTGGTGTGAATTCAGCAGCCAATTTAACCGCATCTCCTTTGAATTTATCAAAGCTGTTACGGACTTTTTCGTCAGCAAAGTCACGTTCAATTTTCTTAAGAGCAACTTTTTTCTTAGCTTTGAAGGCTTCATCAGCAGTTGCTGGTTTCAAACCTTTCATACGTTTTTTCGTCAATTTTTCAATAATTGACAAATAACCCATTTCATTTGGTGCAACAAAAGTAATAGATTGACCATGTTTACCAGCACGTCCAGTACGTCCGATACGGTGTACATAGCTTTCTGGATCTTGAGGAATATCGTAGTTATAAACGTGTGTAACACCTGAAATATCAAGACCACGAGCAGCTACGTCAGTTGCAACCAAGATATCGATGTTATCATTTTTGAAATCACGTAAGACACGAAGACGTTTGCCTTGGTCAAGATCACCGTGAATGCCTTCAGCACGGTAACCACGCAATTTCAAACCACGTGTCAATTCATCAACACGACGTTTTGTACGTCCAAAGACGATTGACAATTCTGGTTGATCAACGTCCATCAGACGAGTCATTGTATCAAATTTATCTTGTTCTTTAACACGAATATAGTATTGATCGACAAGATCAGTTGTCAATTCTTTAGCAGCTACTTTAACGTGTTCAGGATTATGCATGAATTTAACCCCGATACGTTTGATTGCTTCAGGCATTGTAGCTGAGAAAAGAAGTGTCTGACGTGTCTCAGGCACACGTCTGATAATAGCTTCAATATCTTCCAAGAATCCCATGTTAAGCATTTCATCTGCTTCATCAAGAATCAATGTTTCTACGTGTTCAAGTTTTAAAGCTTTACGTTTAATCAAATCAAGCAAACGACCTGGTGTTCCGACAACAATATGAGCACCTGAACGAAGAGCTTTAATCTGTTTTTCAATGCTTGAACCACCGTAAACTGAACGGACTTTAACACCTTTTTCACGACCAAAACGGAACAATTCTTCTTGACCTTGAACCGCTAATTCACGTGTTGGAGCAATAACCAAGGCTTGGACAAGATTACGACTTGTATCAATTTTATCCAATGTTGGTAGACCAAAGGCAGCTGTTTTCCCTGTACCAGTTTGCGCTTGTCCGATAACATCCTTACCTTCCAATGCCAAAGGGATTGTCAACTCTTGGATTGGTGATGGCTCAACAAAGCCTGCTTTTTCAACAGTAGCAAGGATTGCTTCCGATAAGTTAAGTTCTGTAAATTTCAAATTTTTCTCTTTTCTAAAAGGCAGTGCGAAGCTGCCTTATTAAACTTTAATTTCGTTGTTTAACAACTTTTCTAGTGTAACATATTCCAGAATAAAAAGATAGGAAACAGGTCCATTTAAATCATTAACACGTTTTCATAGTGTCAATTATTTAAATATTTTGTAAAAAAGTTATTAGCGTTTTTTTGATGTTTTTTAAGTTTTCTTTAAGGTAAAGAAACTAAAACATAAGTATCCTAAAACTTTTCTTTTCCATAATCTCAAGGAAACAGCTCTGATTCGTCAGGGCTGTTTTTTTATGCTAATAACCAAAAAGCCTGAGCAATGCTCAGACTTTTTATTATTACATTTTTTCTTCTAGTTCAACTTCAGGGTATTTATCCGCAAACCAACGAAGTGCAAAGTCGTTTTCGAAAAGGAAAACAGGTTGATCGAAGCGGTCTTTAGCCAAAATATTTCGGCTTGATGACATGCGTTCGTCAAGATCTTCTGGTTTAATCCAACGAACAGTCTTTTTACCCATTGGAGTCATGATAACTTCAGAATTGTATTCATTTTCCATACGGTGTTTGAACACTTCAAACTGCAACTGACCAACAGCACCAAGCATGTAATCACCAGTTTGATAGTTCTTGTACAATTGGATTGCTCCTTCTTGCACCAATTGTTCGATGCCTTTGTGGAATGATTTTTGTTTCATGACGTTTTTAGCAGCAACTTTCATGAACAATTCTGGAGTGAAGGTTGGTAGTGGTTCAAATTCGAATTTATTTTTACCGACAGTCAAGGTATCACCAACTTGGTAAGTTCCTGTATCGTAAACCCCAATAATATCACCAGCAACGGCATTTTTAACATTTTCACGTGATTCTGCCATAAACTGTGTCACGTTTGACAATTTAACTGATTTTTTCGTACGAGCAAGATTCACGCTCATACCACGTTCAAATTCACCTGAGACGATACGCACAAAGGCAATACGGTCACGGTGACGAGGGTCCATGTTAGCTTGGATTTTGAAAACAAATCCTGAAAAATCTTTATCGTAAGGATCGATTTCATTACCTTCAGTTGTTTTGTGACCATGAGGTTCTGGAGCAAATTGCAAGAATGTATCAAGGAAAGTTTGCACACCAAAGTTTGTAAGGGCAGAACCAAAGAAGACTGGTGTTAAATCACCTGATAAGATAGCTTCTTCTGAAAATTCATTTCCTGCTTCTTCTAGCAACTCAACATCTTCCAAGACTTGTTGGTAGAATGGGTTGTTAGCAAATAATTTGTCACCATCTTCAAGCGCTGCAAAACGTTCATCACCTTTGTAAAGTTCCAAACGTTTGTTGTACAAATCATAAAGCCCTTCAAATGATTTCCCCATACCAATTGGCCAGTTCATTGGATAGCTTGCGATACCAAGCACTTCTTCCAATTCTTCCAAAAGATCAAGTGGTTCACGACCATCACGGTCAAGTTTGTTAATGAAAGTGAAAACTGGAATATTGCGATGTTTTACAACTTCGAAAAGTTTTTTCGTTTGTGCTTCAATACCTTTGGCGGAGTCAACAACCATGACTGCTGCATCAACGGCCATAAGTGTACGGTAAGTATCTTCAGAGAAGTCCTCGTGCCCCGGTGTATCAAGGATATTAACACGTTTACCAGCGTAGTCAAATTGCATCACTGATGATGTTACAGAGATACCACGTTGTTTTTCGATATCCATCCAGTCAGATTTTGCGAAGTTCCCTGTTTTTTTACCTTTAACAGTACCAGCTTCACGAATTTCTCCACCAAAATAAAGTAATTGTTCTGTAATTGTCGTTTTACCAGCATCCGGGTGACTGATGATGGCAAATGTACGACGTTTTTTAATATCATCTTGAATTGTCATTTTATTTCCTTATCACTTTTAGTAAATTCTTAAATTACGATATCGCAGTTTTAATTAGTGGCTACATTGGTCCACTCCTTTTTTGCAATAGAAAAATAGAGTCATGGGACTCCATAACCCTATTATTATAACGAAAATTAGCCGCTATTTCAATATTTCCCCTCTAACTTATCACCAGAAACCGCAAAATAATTCAGCAATAAGATAGTGCAGATTTCAACACTTGCTCCATAATGTTCCATAGTACCAATAAAGAATGTCAACAAGAAAAGCAAGGTATGGAAAAGCGTGAACTTTTTACCTTTTAATAGAACCAATAAGAAGGTTGGATACATGCAGAAAAGAATAATCCCCTGACGCAAAAGCGCATCAACATAGAAACTATCATCATACATTGGAACACCGTTAATCTCTGTAAATGTTGGAATATTTCTTGGCATCCAATTGAGACCAAATTGCTCCAGATACGCATGACCGATGCCAGTTCTTCCAGTAAATAGATGATTCAATGTAACAAAAATAGGATTATCTGGTGTAAAATATCTCGGCAAAGCAAGCCCAAGTGCAAACATTCCTATAACAAATGGCATGATAACATATCCTGAAACTTTAATTTTCGATAAAATTGGTTTCAAAAAATAACACAAGATAATACCAAGTGCAATAAAAAATGATGTTCTTGAATCCGTCACTGAAAAAACAAGCAAAGCTGCTAACAACATGATTATCCCACCAACAAAACGATAAGGCTTTCTAAGCAGTGAAAAATCATAAATTAGAGTAATGAAAAACATTCCAAGTGAGTTTGGATGCATAAAGCCATAAGAGTGCCTTACAATTTCTGTATGTGATCTTATTCCAGAGACATCATGAATAAGATGTCCATTGTAAGCCAATAAAACCATCATAGCCACGACTAACTTGAAATAAAAGAGTGCAGTGATTAAATTATCATCATCTTTATCAACACTGACCGACAATAAAAAGAAGACAATCATGCTTAAATCATCTATTGCTGTATCAAGATAGCCTGATGGGGGCAAGAGAATCATAAATGCGAGAGCAAAAATTCCAGCTAAAATTTTCTCAAGTGAAAATCCTGTTCGACGGAAGTTCCATAAATAAATAGCAAATCCACCCATAATTGATAGGCTAGACATAAACAGGAAGACCTGTTGTGGAAATGGATAACGTTTTAAAAACCACGCTAAAAATAAAATACAACATTCAAGGAAATACAACGCTCGGTAGATAATAACTGAGGCTTTATTTCCCTCCTTAACACTTTTCTCTACCATCTCCACATCACTAGTTTTCCAAAGCTTCTACAACTTTAGCGAGATGCATTGAATTACTTCCTTTCAGTAAGATTTGGTCAGCAGGTTGTAAAACAGTTTTAACCGTTTTTAGCATGTCTTCAAATTGATCTTCATCAGCTGTTTTCTTAAAGTAATAGACTTTACCTAGTGGGAACATTTGACTAGCAAGTTGTGCCAGTTCAGCAATGTCTTCACCATAGAAAATAAGAGTGTCTAAGGTTTCAGGTGACAAACTCATAATCATGCGCCTGTGAAGTTCGACAGATTGCTCACCTAATTCTTTCATATCAGCAAGCACAGCAATTTTTTTACCACCTTCATTAGCAGGAATTTTAGAGAATGTTTCTAAAATCAAACGCATTGCTGTTGGGTTAGCATTGTAGACATCTGACAGGATATCTGCACCATTAGCCGCTTTTTTCCATTCTGTGCGGTTACGTGTTAATTCGATGTTTTCTAAGGCTTCAACAATATCATCATCTGAAATCGCCAATAACTTACCAACATAAGCTGCTACCATAGCATTTGTAGCATTGTATTTTCCTGGAACAGGAAGTGTAATTGGACGGTCAATTACATTGGTTGTAAAAGTAAGCGAATCTTTGCTTTCTTGCAAATCTTTGACAAAAATCTCATCACCGTCTCCGAAACGAATCACCATTTGACTTTCTGGTAAGTAAGGATCAACAATTGAGTCAGCTGGTGCAATCAAAATACCATCTGAGTCCATACCATCAACGATTTGAAGTTTACCTTTAGCAATTTTCTCACGGCTGCCAAAGAATTCCAAGTGCGCTTCACCAATCAAAGTCACAACACCGATGTGTGGTTTAGCCAATTCAGACAAGAGATGAATATCACCCATGTGGTCTTGTCCCATTTCAAGGACAATTTTTTCTGTATCATCTGGCATGTGAAGTGCTGTATAAGGTAAACCAATTTCATTATTGTAATTACCTTGTGTTTTGTATGTTTTATATTCTGTTGAAAGTACAGCAGCAATCATGTCCTTGGTTGTTGTTTTACCATTTGAACCTGTGACTGCAATCACATCAACACGTTGTTTTTCAAGATAATAACTTGCTAGGGCTTGGAAAGCTTCTAAACAATCGTCAACTAAAATATAAGGATGACCTTCAACGTCACGCTCTGAAAAAGTGGCAACAGCACCATTTTCAAAAGCTGTTTCAATAAAGTCATGTCCATTACACGCACCCTTTAGAGGTAAGAACAAATCGCCTTTTTCAATCTTGCGACTGTCAAATTCAATTTGTCGCAGGGGAACGTCATCAAACTCCGAAATCGTATTCTTAGCGCCAACAACTTTGGCAACTTCATATAAAGTTAATTTCATTTTGAATCCTTTTTAATTATTTAAAAATATAGTGTGTTAACGCTTTTTATTATACCACATTTTGCAAACCATGCAGGAATTTTTATGATACAATTGTAATTGCAAAGCTTGTTTTGCACAGAGTAGATGATTCGCGTCAAGTGTGTGTGAATGGGATGTCGTCACACAACGAAGCAATTTGCGCGGTGAATCATTGCATCCGCTGTTATTTTTTAACAGCTCTAGTTTTCAAATGTAAAAAGGAGCAAAAAATGAAAAACATTTTTCAAACACCCAAAATCACATCAAGGCGCCTCGTGACCCTAGCTATGCTAATTGCACTGGCTTTCATTGTTGGAAAGTTTTCTATTCCAGTCATTCCAGAACAGTTGGTCATAAGCTTTACTTTTATTGTTAATGCCATTATCGGAATGGTTGCTGGTCCTATTTGGGGATTTATTAGTTTTGCCATTCTTGATGTCGTTGATAATCTCTTAAGCGGTCAAGGAAACTTCATCATCTGGTGGACTTTGATGGAAGCTGTTCAAGGATTTTTTTATGGACTTTTCTTCTATGGAAAAGAGCTCAAATGGTCAAATAAAAAAGATTGGCTTCACGTCACTCTGGCAGTACTTGTTACCATGCTGATTAGCACTTTTATCTTCACACCACTACTTGTTCAGATTTATTTTCACGTTCCATTTTGGGCACAATACGTCGCTGGACGTTGGTTAAAAATCTTTGAAATTCCAATTCGTATTATCGTCATCATGCTTGTTGTTCCAAGGTTGCAGCGCATCCCTGAACTACGCAAGCTTGCTAATTTATAAATCAAAAACCTCAGAGAGTTATCCCATCTCTGAGGTATTTTTTGCAGCAAAAAAGCACTCAACGGTGCTTTTCATTTTTAAATCAAATGGCTTTCGCGTTTTTCAAACATCTCTTTTGCCAACTCAACCAATTTTTCAATCAAATCTGGGTAAGCAAGTCCCATGTTTTCCCAAAGACGTGGGTACATTGACCATTGTGTGAAACCAGGCATTGTGTTCAATTCGTTAAGGTAAACATGACAATCTTCTGTCAAGAAGAAATCACAACGTGACAAACCGCAGCCACCGATAGCACGAAAAGCTGTTGTTGCATAGCCACGCATTTCTTCCATAATGTCGCTATCAATGTGAGCTGGAATATCCATGGTAATTTTGTTATCGATGTATTTAGCATCGTAATCGTAGAAAGCAACGTCCTTAACAACTTCACCAGGGAGCGTTGTTTTCACGTCAGCATTTCCCAAAATACCAACTTCGATTTCTCGAGCGTTAACACCAGTTTCGATAAGAATACGGCTATCATATTTAAGAGCAAAGTCAATAGCTGAGCGAAGTGCTGCTTCATCTTCAGCTTTTGAGATACCTACTGAAGAACCCATGTTAGCTGGTTTAACAAAGACAGGGTATGTCAATTTGTCATTTACTTCTGCTACGACTACATCAAGATCAGAACCTTCAACATAAGTCACGTAAGGAACAAGTGGAACTCCTGCAGATTCAAGGACATGTTTTGTTGAAATTTTGTCCATTGCAACACTTGATGACAAAATGTTAGTTCCAACGTAAGGCATTTTAAGAACTTCTAAGAAACCTTGGACAGAACCATCTTCACCCATTGGTCCATGAAGAACAGGGAAAACAACTGCTCCTTCTTCATAAATATCACTTGGTTTAATTTTTTGACTTTCAACAACAGTGGCGTTAGTCATCAATTTTTCATCGTCAGCAGGTTTGCTAAAGAATTCTTGTGTTTTAATAAAATCACCAGATTTTGTGATGAAGTAAGTTTTCACAAAGAATTTATCATAATTAATCGCACGCATGACGCTTTCAGCTGATAAAACAGATACTTCACGTTCCGCAGAACGTCCACCATAAAGTAAAACAAGCGTTTCTTTTGCCATAAACTTTAACTACCTGAACAGAAAACATACCAAGCTTGACCAACGCTCAATACATTTCTCATCAAACCGAGCAACTCCACCAAATAAGCTAAAACTCGGTTCCAGTTCAATTCCTTTTCTATTACAATTTCCTACTTATGATACCACAAATAAAGCCACCTTTCAAATCACCTTAAGTATTTTGATGATAGAAAATTTGACAAACAAAAAAGCAGCAAATCGCTGCTTTCTAAACCTTAATTATTGACCAATATATACTCTGAATCATCAATATCCAGTAATAGTCTTTTTCTCAAAATAAACCGCCATCCATCTATTGAACCAATCATTTGGATCTGTTTTCACATTGGACGTTAATTGATAAGCATTATAATCTGTTTTAGGAGTACTTAACAAGGGCAGCATTACATCACTATTTTGGGGCGCATCATATAATATACTATACTGATTGGATACTTCCTTAAATGATTTTGTTAAATCATTATTCACACTCAAGTAACTTTGAACAAATAGAATCATCAAAAGTAGTGAAATAACAAATACAGATTTCCTAATTCTCTGATTTAAGATATTTATTAAGCTAAATAAAACAATTCCAATAAATAATACCGCACCAAAAAATGTTCTTTTTGGGGTTTCTGGAGATAAGACTAATGCAAAAGTCGATGCAAAATGCCCAATAACTAATATACTTAATAAGCTGACAGTTTCTATAGACAGCTGTACTTTTTTAATAACTAATATAATAAGTAAAATAATTATTAAAATATAAATTAACCAATAATTCTGAATTAAGCTATCTAAAATTAGTCTAAAATTATTTTTTAAGACATCAAAATTCAATGCCATCCCACCACGTTTCTGTGACCCCGGAGATTTTATCATCAATAAGAATCCTAATCCACCAGTAAATAAGCTTCCTAATCCAAATATTGTTCCTTTACTTTTATAAGGATAGTGAATAATCAAGTACAGAAATGCCATTAATAAAAGTGCCGGCGATGAATTTTCATTGCACGCTCCAGCCAAAAATCCCAAAATCATAATTCCAATTCCTTTTAAATTGGAAATTTCTCTATTAGCTATTGATATAATACATTTAAAATAAGTGAGATAAATAACACTAGTCCATAAATAATTTCCTGAACCAGAGACCCATAGAACAGATTTCCCTATTTCTGGAAGATAAAACCATAAAAATATAAATAACAATAGGTAGGAAACTGGAGTGATTTTAACAACTTCTTTTACCTTACTGATAGAAAGTAAGAGAAACATCAGTGTTAAATAAGCCAATGTATTAAAAACATCAAAGTATACTTTTTTAAATTGTAAAAAGAATTGCACTATTGAATGCGCTACAAAACGACCATTCCACAATTGCCAATGATTGATTTGAGATTTCACAATTGAAAACAACCCGTTAATACGCTTAGGATGAGCGGTTGGCAAATACCCCTGATAAACAAAATGATAAGTATAATCATCCGATGTAAATAATGTCAGACGATTTAAGTGGAAAATTAGTAATGTAAAAATAGCACTAAGCCCTAAAAACCAAAAATATCGATTTCTTTTAGAATTCAACTTTGACTGACTATCACCATTATTCAAAATCACTAGCACAATACCTTTCTAATAAAAGCTTCTCACGTTTTTTTATTATAGCATACTTATCCAAGATTGAAATCAGCTACAAACAAAAAAGCAGCAAATCACTGCTTTCTTAGTTTACAATTCTGTCCGATTTTCAATGGCGCGAAGTAGGGTCACTTCATCGGCATATTCGATATCTGAACCTACCGCTAATCCACGCGCCAAGCGTGTTACTTTGATTCCTGCAGGTTTTAGGACACGTGAGATATACATAGATGTTGCTTCACCATCTGCGGTGGCGTTGGTTGCAATAATAACCTCACTAACCTCACTATCCATCAAACGTGTAATCAATGACTTCAAATTAATATCATCAGGACCGACACCATTCATCGGTGAAATAAGTCCGTGTAAGACATGATAAAGTCCGTGATATTCTTGGATTTTTTCCATGGCAGAGACATCTTTTGAATCCTCAACCACCAAAATCACTGAACGATCACGTGTCTGATCATTACAAATTTGGCAAGGATCTTCATCAGTCAAATTCCCGCACACTGAACAATAAGTTAATTCACGTTTTGCAGCTAACAAGTTTTTAGCAAATTCATTCACGTCTTCGTCAGACATGCCAATCGTGTAAAAGGCCAAACGAGTCGCCGTTTTAATCCCGATTCCGGGTAACTTTGTAAAACTATCAATTAGCTTTGCAATTGGTGTTGGATAAAGCATTGTTTCTCCTTTCTTCTGATAAAGTCACGAGCCGACCTTTGCCGACTCGAACTTCTTTTTTATTTATTAGCGTATGTTGACATGTACAAGTTAATAATGTCGCGCGCAATTAGTTGGTTAGGGTGATTCTCATCACTTGTTAAGTGAGGAATAATAACCGCAACCGCAATTTTAGAATCATTATTTTTTGAGTAATCATAAGCAAGAACACTCAAGTTAACTGTTGTCACTGCATTACCATTAGCGTCAATAGCATAAGTTTCGGCAGTACCTGTTTTACCAGCGATAGTGACATTTCCACGCATGTGAGTACCAGTAGCATAACCACTTGTACTATTTACCACTTGATAGAAACCTTGTTGAAGAATAGCCATTTCATCGCTTGAAATATTAACTTTGTTTAAAACATTAGTATCAATCATTTTAGACAAGTTGCCAAGTCCTGTTGTGCCATCATTATCATAGACACTATCTACAATGTGTGGCGCAACACGGTTACCACCATTTGCGACTGTTGCAGCATACTGAGCAAGTTGCATTGGTGTGTAAGAATCGTACTGACCGAAGGCTTCTGTTAAGACATTACCAGGGCTGTAATCTTCTGAGAGGTAACCAGTCGTTGTTTCTGGCAAATCCATTCCAGTGCTTGTTCCTAAACCATATTCGGCATAGGTAGCACGAAGTTCTTCCATAGCTTCTTTTGTTCCAGTTGTGGCAAGTGCCATTCCAGAATAATATTCTTGCCCCATCATTTTAAGAGCTACTTGAACCATGTAAGTATTTGAAGAGTACTCAAGGGCTTGAACTGCTGTGATATTCGTTGCCCCACTACCTGTGAACCATGATTTAATGGCTGGAGAGCCAGCAAGATTGATTGACTGGTCAGCAATAACTTGGTTACCAGAAATCGCATTATTTTCCCAACCTGAACTGATAGTTGCAGCTTTGACAACTGACCCTGGAACAAAGAGGTCATTAATTGTTCCAAGAGCGTCTAGAGTTGTTGTTGACGAACCAGTTTCATGTGACAAACCTGCCATAGCTAAAATAGCACCTGTCTTCGGATTCAAAGCTACCGCATAAGCCCCTTCAGAATAAGTGGCAAAACCAGCAGCGATTGAGGCTCCGTAATACTGATTCAAAATATTTTCAACACCTAATTGGAAATCAGAGTTGACAGTCAATTTCAAGTTTTTACCTGCTTTACCTTCTCTAGTAACATCATCTGAGACAACGTTACCATTTTTATCGGTAGTGATTTCACGAACTGTGTGTGTTCCTTGCAAATCATCTTCATAAGCTTTTTCAAGATAAGATGTTCCGACACGGTCATTCATCGAATAACCTTTAGCTAGATATTCTTCTGCTTCTTCAGCTGGCAAACCTGATTGTTTTGAAGAAACTGTACCAATAAGGGTTGATAGAGAACCTGTTGATGTTTGACGATCCCAGTCAGTCGCAATAGAAATTCCTGATAATTTTGAACGATTAGCTGTGATATAAGCAATTTGATCGTCTGTCAAATCACCAGTCGTCAAATTAACAGTGCTAAATGTTGAGGCAGCATTCATCTGACTGAAAATGTACACCAACTTCAATTCGTCTTCTGAATAATTAATCTCATCATCCGTTACAGCCTTAACAGCATTGGCATAAACTTTTGATTCGGTTAAGTTATTACCGTAATTATCATATTTTTGATTATTCGGAAGACTCTTGACGACCTTAGCATAAGTGTCTGAATCAGCTAAATAATAATCTTTTTTCTGGCGTGTTGTAACATTTGTTTCCGTGAAATCAACCAAAGTTGATAAGGTTCTTGCCAAGTTTTTCATTTCCTCAGCAGTGATGGTATTACTACGTGTGAAAGCAACGACTTGTTTAACATTATTTGATACTAATAGATTGCCTGCAGCATCAAAAATTTGACCACGAGGACTTGAGGACGTTACCTTGTAGGTAGTTGATGAATTTAACTTATCATCATAAAAAGATTTATTTAAAATTTGCATCTGTGCCAATCTCAAAATAATAATTGAAAATAAGACGACGATAACTGCAAAAATCAAATAGATACGTTTTGTAATACTGGTTGTTTTTTTTGCAATGTTGATTTTGCTCAATCTCTTCTTAACTGACATTCTTTCCTCACAATTAAAAGCTTCGTTTTATATTTTATCACAATTTACTTAAAAGAGAGTGACACAAAATATAAAACTTTTCACTTTTTTACATCCCCACTTTTCAAGAAAAAAAGTGCACCAAAAAAGGAGTGATTTAACACTCCTTTCACTCTATTTAGCATCAACTGAAAAATCAACGCCGACTTTATCACTTAAGAATTTCCAAAGGAAATACGCAATGTAAAAATCAATTGTTCCATGAACAAGAGAACCTAAACCAATCAAGCCTACTAAAGACCAAATATAAGCTGCTCCTGTATGAGCTCCAGCTGTTAGCGCAAGAACAACGATAAATTCTGCTAAGCCGTGTAAAAGGTTTAAGAAAATCGCTAATCCCAATGTCAAAACTGGCTTTTCAAGCAAGGTTGGGTGTTTTTTAATCATGACGGCACCAACGACTGCAAACAACAAATGTGATACAGCTCGCAAAACGATGACAATTGGAAAACCAGCTAACAAGAATCCAAGACTTGTTCCTAAAGCAACTAGAACAGCCACTTGTGGTGAAATGAACATAGCCATAAAGACAGGTACATGACTAGCTAGTGTAAATGAAGCTGGACCAATGACAACCTTAACCGGCATAACCATAGGAATTAAAATCCCAAAGGCAACTAAAATAGCTGTAAAAGCAAGAGACTTAGTTTGATGACGTCTCATATGACAACTCCTTTTATATATGATAATACCTGAATGATCCCCAATTATCACTCAGGTATGACGATAGCTTTAATCAATTAACTAACAAGCAATACACACGTTTTTTTGAAAGTAGCTAACTGACCTTGCCTATTATAAAGAAAAAAAGAACAGGTGTCAAGACACCTGAAGCTGTTTTAATTTGATTTCAAAAGCAAGCCTTTATCAGACAAGTCAGATTTGATTTCTTCAAATTCATCTTTGGAATGACATGACAAGGTATGTGTATGAATACCATCCGTTAAAGATGAAAGGAGAGTGGCATTTGAATGTTCTACCTTCTCCATAAAGTTATCAATATCTTCCTGACTTTTGATATTAAGAGGTGCTGTCAGCATCCCATAAATTGGATGTTCAACTTCCACATCAACCATAATGCCACCTTTTGAGATGACACTCTCCAATTCTTCTTTAGTATGCTCTGGACCGTGTTGACAAGCAATTTTCCCGATAAACTGGTGTGAGTAAAGTGCCTGAGATAAGACATAACCTCGTGGCGTAGAAATGACATCATGATTAGCTGCTCTCAACAAAGCCACATCTCCTACAATAATTTGGCGACTCACACCAAGTTGACCTGCTAAAACACTTGCTGAAATGGGAACTTGCGTCTGATTCAAAATATCAATAATTTTTTGACGGCGTTCTGCTGCTTTCATAAAAGCCCCCTTTACAAAATATAATACTTATTACTAATCATACCACAAATTAAGCGAAAACAGAATTTCTCCGAACTCTTAACAAAAATCTAAACAAATTCAAAAAAAGCACCCTAGGAGTGAGCCTAGAATGCTTTCATATCAAGGTTTTTAAGCCTTATAATCTTATATCAGATTATTTACCCAAGAAGTATTCGTCAGTAACGTTCAATTTTTCGTCAAATTCGAATACAAGTGGTGGGAAGTTAGGGATTTCAACATCCATAATTTCGTCATCTGACAATTGTTTGATGTGTTTTACAAGAGCGCGGATTGAGTTACCGTGAGCACCTACAAAGACGTTCTTACCATCTTTAAGAGCTGGAGCGATTTTATCTTCCCAGAATGGAAGGGCACGTTCCAAAGTAACTTTCAAGTTTTCTGCATCTGGAACAACTTTGTCATCAAGGTTAGCGTAACGACGATCAGTGTGTGCTGAGTATTGATCGTCTTTAGCCATAGCTGGTGGCAATACATCGTATGAACGACGCCAGATGTGAACTTGTTCGTCACCCCATTTTTCAGCAGCTTCAGCTTTGTTTTGACCAGTCAAACCACCGTAGTGACGTTCGTTCAAGCGCCATGATTTTTCAACTGGAACCCAAAGTTGGTCAGAAGCTTCAAGAGCAAGGTTAGTTGTTTTGATAGCACGTTTAAGAACTGAAGTGAAAGCAACATCGAATTCGATTCCTGCTTCTTTGATCAATTTACCTGCTTCAGTAGCTTGTTTAGTACCTTCTTCTGTAAGGTCAACATCAGCCCAACCAGTGAAAAGGTTAGCTTTGTTCCATTCAGATTGCCCGTGACGTGCAAACACTAATTTTACCATTAGATAAAGTCTCCTTTAAAATAGTCCAAAGGCTATAAATACACAGCAAAAAATAGATCTTAACCCTTATCATTAAACTATTTTTGGCTCAGCATTTTAACCAATTATTATTACGACAAAAGTCGTTTACTCTTACTATTCTACCCAAAAAGCTCTAAAAAAGCTAGTATAATTGCTAATTTTCTGTAAAAGAGTCTGCCTTTACCAACCGTTTACTCTCATTTTTTTCAAAATAAAAAAATGGAATGACCAGCAATCGATTCTTAAAAAGAGTGATTCAATTGCGGTCACACCACCCCACTTTCTAACGAAAATGGTAGCTTTCTATATGATTAAGGCTATTATAGTTCAAAAAATTTTCTATGTCAATTTCATTGTTCGCATGGCATTTAAGGTCGCAAGTACTGTCACACCAACGTCGGCAAAGATAGCTAGCCACATATTAGCTAAGCCTAGACTAGCGAGTATCAAGACTAAAACTTTGATACCGATTGAGATAATAATATTTTCTCTAGCGATAGTGATTGTCTGGCGTGCAATCTTGATAGCCTGCGCAATTTTTGACAAATGGTCATTCATAACCACGACATCTGCTGCTTCAATGGCTACGTCACTACCAAGTCCGCCCATGGCGATACCGACATCAGCTCTAGCTAGTACAGGAGCATCATTAATGCCATCACCAACAAATCCAACTATGGCACGAGGAGATTTTTTCGCCAAATAGCCTTCCAGTTCACTGACCTTATCGGCTGGCAATAGCTCCGCTTTGTAATCTGTCATAGACAAGTCACTAGCAATTTTTTTAGCAACTTCGTGGCGGTCTCCCGTTAACATGACAAGATTTTTCACACCAGCTTTTCTAAGTTGCTCTAGAGCTTCTTTGGTGTCAGATTTAACACAATCTGAAATAACGATATGTCCAGCATAAGCACCATCAATAGCCACATGAACAATCGTTCCGACTTTATGGCAAGATTTCCATTTAACTCCTAAGTTATCCATAAAGTTAGTATTTCCGACAACCACATCATGTCCATTTACCTTAGCACTGATACCGTAACCAGACTTTTCAGTCACATCTGTAATCGAACAATCATCTGCTTCTTTTTCATAAGCTTCACGAAGTGATTGAGCAATTGGGTGACTTGAAAAACGTTCTACGTGACTAGCTAAGTGTAGTAGTTGCTCTTTCTTAATATTATCTGAATGAAGCGTTGTTACCTCAAAAACACCTTCTGTCAAAGTCCCTGTTTTATCAAAAAGCAACGTTTCAAGCGACGCTAAACTTTCAAGATAATTTGACCCTTTAATGAGAACACCAGCTTTTGAACTTGCTCCCAAACCGCCAAAAAAGCTAAGCGGAATAGAAATGACCAAAGCACATGGACAAGAAATAACAAGGAAAGTAAGCGCACGGCTCAACCACTCTGGAAAATCCCCTACAAAATCACCTGAAAATACTGGTGGTAAGAAAGCTAAAATCAAAGCAGCAATAACTACCGTTGGCGTGTAAACTTCTGCAAACTTAGTCATAAAACGTTCGCTCTTTGATTTATTAGCTGTTGAATTTTCAAGCAAATCTAAAATCTTACTCAAAGTAGAATCTTCAACACGATGCAAAACTTTAACACGAATAACACCTGTCATGTTAATCATCCCTGAGAGAACTTGGTCTCCAACCTGAACACTTTGCGGTAAACTTTCTCCTGTCAAAGCTGCTGTGTCAACCGAAGACTCACCAGAAACCAAGATACCATCAATCGCAACCTTCTCCCCAGGTTGAATCACAATCACCTGACCTTCTTGTAAGTTTTTCGGATCCACATCAACTGTTTGACCCCCTTCTTCCAAATGAACAAGGTCAGGTCGCAAATCTAGCAGTTCTGAAATTGATTTTTCACTACTGCCTTCAGCAATATGCTCAAAAAATTCACCAACTTGGTAGAAAATCATTACAAATACAGCTTCGGAAAATTCAGCCTCGCCAGTCATAAAACTAAGAGCAAATGCTCCAAGTGTCGCTAGTGACATCAAAAATTGTTCACTAAAGACTTTCCCTTGACTTATTTTTACCAAAGCTTTTTTCAAAACATCATAACCAGCTATTAAAAATGGAATGGCATATAAAAAAGCTTGAGCTACTAAGCCTAGATGGTTCAAGCGAACCACAAGGAACACGACAAGAAAAACTAGCGCTGCTAGCAAAATGCGAGCGAGCTTCTTTTTATGTTTCTGTGACATGATTAATCCTCCTGATAATGCTCTACAACAGACTCCAAAACTTGGCTAATATGCTTATCAGCAAGAGAATAAATCTGATTTTTCCCTTCACGTCGAACAGAAACAATCTTGAGATTTTTTAGCATAGTCAACTGATGTGAAATCGCTGATGGCGTCATCTCTAGAATTTCTGCTAATTCACTAGATTTTAACTCTCCCTTACTTAAACAAGAAATAATTTGTAAGCGCGTCGTGTTTCCCAAAGCCTTAAAAAAGCTGGATACATCCATTAGAAAATCACCTTTTAGCAATTTTTGTGATTCATTAGTCTCAATCATCTTATTTATCTCCAATATCTTTTATAAAACAGTTGAACAATTACTCAAATGTTCTACTATAATCACTATATCACTTTCGCAAAAACTATGCAAGCATGAACTAACTTTGTTTAATTCGAGAGGTATTTTTCATTTTATAAGTCTATTAACAAGGGAAAAAACAAAAAAAGCATCCTAAAACAAGCAAAATATTTCTATTTTTTATAAAATTATCAAAAATGTTCGGAAAAAGACTTGCTTTCAGGTTACTGAAATAGTAAAATGTTTCTTGTAATATCAGAAAATTCACTATTGTGTGATAATAGATTTTTGGAGGACTTTATGGTTTCAACTGCAACTAAAATTGGAGCTTTCGATTTTGACAACTGCTTGATGAACGCTGCTGGCGTTTATTGTATGACTCGAGAAGAATTAGCTGAAATTGAAGCTTCTGCTGCAGGCTCTTTCGTCACAAAAACTGGGACATTGGCTGCGCGTCCAGGAAATCCCGAACCACGTTACGCTGATACAGCTCTTGGTTCAATCAATTCTATGGGACTGCCAAATAATGGTTTTCAATATTATCTTGACTACGTTACTGAACTCCAAAACACACCAAATAGTAAAAATCATTTCTTGTCACTTGTTGGTATGTCTGAAGAAGAAACACATACTATCTTAAAAACAGTTCAAGAGTCTGACTACCAAGGACTTGTAGAGCTAAACCTTTCTTGTCCAAATGTCCCAGGTAAGCCACAAATCGCTTATGATTTTAAAACAACTGAACAAATTTTAAAAGATATCTTCACATACTTCACAAAACCTCTTGGAGTTAAATTGCCTCCATATTTTGACATTGCGCACTTTGACCGTGCAGCAGCTATCTTCAATCAATTTCCACTAACTTTCGTTAACTGCATCAACTCAGTTGGAAATGGTTTGGTGGTTGACGATGAAACTGTTGTTATCAAACCTAAAAATGGTTTTGGTGGCATCGGTGGCGATTATGTAAAACCAACTGCTCTTGCCAATGTCCATGCCTTTTACAAACGCCTAAATCCTTCTATCCAAATCATCGGAACTGGTGGAGTCAAATCAGGTCGTGACACTTTTGAACACATCTTGTGTGGTGCAAGTATGGTTCAACTAGGAACAATCCTTCACCAAGAAGGCCCTGCTGCTTTTGCACGTATCACAAAAGAACTTAAAGCTATCATGGAAGAAAAAGGGTATGAAACCCTAGAAGACTTCCGTGGCAAATTGAAATATATCAACTAATAAAAAATAAAAAGAGCAAGGACATGTTGTCCTCACTCTTTTTAGGATTTGCCACCTCCTACAGTTGACATAGAAGCTCTTCTCATAAGAGAAAGAGTTCCTAAAAGATTAATTATTACGCATTAAGTTCAAAATTGGTTTTTTGATCAGTAGCAACAAAGCACCAATACCAAGACACACAAGTCCTAAGATACCGAAGAATGCTACTTCTGTGTCTTTAGTAAAGTATGGTGTAATCAAAGCATTCACTGCTTGTGAAGTTGAATCTGCCAAGAACCAAAGTGCAACCATTTGTGATTGGAATGCAAGTGGTGCAAGTCTAGTTGAAACAGATAGACCTACTGGAGAAACTAACAACTCACCAGCCATTTGAACAGCAAACATTACTACCAACCAGATAAAGCTTACACGGTTGTTGGTTCCGTACAACATGCCTGGTAAAGTCATGATCATGTATGACACACCAGTTAACAACAATCCTAATCCAAATTTTGTAACCGCTGATGGTTGACGTTCACCCATTTTGTTCCAAATCCAAACAAATAATGGAGTCAAGATAACGATGAACAATGGATTAAGCAATTGATACCATGAAGGGTCAATATAAATGTTAATACCAAAGATTGTTGGATGCAAGTTTGTACGAGTTTCACCCCAAACAGCAATAACTGTCGCACTTTGCTCTTCAACTAACCAGAAAACGATAGAAGACAAGAACAATGGAAGGTAAGCCAACAATTGCTTACGTTCTGTGCTTGAAACTTTTTTAGATGCGAACATCAAGATAAAGTAGATAAATGGGATGAAGATACCAGCCATTGATAGAATATTGATGACGTTATCAACGAATTTAGCTGGGCTTGCTTGATAAAGTAATGTTCCAGCAACAGCTAAGATAACAAAACCAATAACTGATTTGATTGCTAACCCTTTTTTCTCTGCTGTCGTTAATGGATTAGAAGGTTTATTTCCAATTTCTGGGAATTGCTTCATTCGTCCATACCAATAAACAAATAGAGCAAATACCATACCAATAGCGGCAAGAGAGAAACCTAAGTGATAGTTGATACTTTGTCCAACTGTTCCTACTACAATAGGAGCAAGTAATGAACCAATATTGATACCGATGACAAAGATATTGAAACCTGTGTCACGACGAGGATCGTCTGGTCCATACAAGTGACCAACCATATTTGAAATGTTTGGTTTTAACATCCCTGTTCCCAAGATAATCAAGAATAGTGAGATGAAAAGAGACGTCAAGCCAAACGGAAGAGCTAAAACAATGTGCCCTAGGGTAATAAGAATACCACCGATAAAGATTGTTTGAGATGCGCCAAGGACACGGTCTGCAAACCATCCACCAATAATACCTGAAAGGTATACAAGAGCTCCATAGATACTTACAATAGCCATTGCTTGTGGCTTAGGAAGTCCTAACCCTGCGTTAGCTGAAGTAACAGATGCGTACAAATAGTAAATTAAGATCGCACGCATTCCATAATACGAGAATCGTTCCCAAAGTTCTGTTTGGAATAAAGTAAACAAAGCCTTAGGCTGTCCAAAAAATGTTTTTTCTTTATTTTTTTCCATACAATCCATTATATAGATTTTTTTTAATTTGAGCAATAGAAATTTTATTTAAAATATTAAGTAAATTCTTGAAAATAGATATCATCACAGCAAATTCCTCTCAAAATCAATATCTTTTTCAAATGACTTACTCAAAAAAATAGCGCCATAAAGGCGCTATTTTTTGATTTTTAAAGAGATTTAGTCAAAATGACACAGCCTCGCTATTTATAAAATTGTAATAAATATACGCATTTCAATAATCTGGAAATAAATTTTTGAAAATGACTGCCAAAAATATGCCAACTTTAAGTGACTTAGTTTCCTTTGCAAGTTAGATTTCCTACTTTAGACAATTTTTAATTATTAATGCAAGTACTCACTGCTGACTTAGCCATAATCGGCTAAGAAATCAACTCTCACCCCAAGTTTCTTATTCTTTACCAATTATCCCAAAAATCACTGTCGTCTTCGTCTGGGCTTGTTTTATCGTCTTTTTCTGCTTGATCTTGAGTGATGATATTTCCGTTTTCATCAACTTTTGGTTTCATGGCAAGTCCCACCATAATCAACATCACTGCCTTAACAAGTGAAAAAGCACCTAAAAAAATAACAACTAACAAAAGTGTTTTATCCATGATTCAACTCTTTCTTTACATTTATCACACGTAAATTTACGATACTTCTATGTTCGATTATAACATAAAAGCACGGATTACTTTGATTTATTACTGTAAAACTTTTCCTCTTTATAAGAAAAAAAGAGCCTTACCAGGCTCAACAACAGTTGATATGACAAGGTTCTTTTCTATGTAATTATTTTACAGCGTCTTTAAGTGCTTTACCAGCTTTGAATGCAGGTACTTTTGAAGCTGCAATTTCAATTTCTTCACCAGTTTGTGGGTTACGACCTTTACGAGCTGCGCGTTCGCGAACTTCAAAGTTACCAAAACCGATTAATTGAACTTTTTCGCCTTCAGAAAGGAAGCTTTCGATTGCTGAGAATACTGCATCTACAGCTACTGCTGAATCTTTTTTAGTAAGCTCAGTTGCTTCTGCAACTTTAGCGATTAAATCTTGTTTGTTAGCCATTTAACAAATCCTCCAATTAATTTCTAAGCGTTAACACTTTAACAAAGTCTATGATACCCAAAAAAAGGCTTAAGGTCAAGTATTAAACGTTTAATTAGCCGTTTTTCTTGTAAATATCAAAGTTAAATCGATCGCCTACAAGATCAATTGTTGTCGCTTTCAAAAAGATGCCAGCATCGTTTTTTATGTTCTGAATATTGATATTAATAACAGACTCTTTTGGCAAAACTTCCACAAAATTTGGAAGGTCAACACTTGATTTTAAGTACTTCAAAACTTCTGATTCTGGCAATGTTAGTGTTCCAACTGAAAATGAAGTGATTTTTAGCTGAATAGCTCCCGATTCTAAGCGACTTGGTTGGAAATAAATGTAAAGTGGTACTTCATAACCTAAAAAAGTATAAGTTCCTTCAAACAAAATTGCTGATGAAGTTGCGTAAACATTGTAAGATGAATTTTTCGTTTGGTAATCTTTCAAATATGAGGCAACTGTGTTATTCAATTGCTCACGTGTTGTTGAAACTGTTCCAACTTTGACACTTTTAGCTTTTTTTGAAGTAATCGTTTGTGCTGCTGGTTCTCTGACTTGGATTAAGCGGCTAGCAATCACTCCCACAAAAGCCACATTAATAGCTAAAATGAGAAGGCACGCCCACTTCCACCAGTTAGTCTTTGTTCCATTCGTTTTTAGTTTCATTGATTTTCTCCATTGTTACGTCTGACATGATTTGATAGCCAATATTATTCGGGTGGAAATGGTCACCGCTGAACAGTGCATCGTTGATAACCGTTGTTTGGTCACCAGATGTTGACACAATTCCTTCTTGACCATCAATTCCTTTATAAAGTTGAGCATTGATTGGAACGAAGTAAACATGACGGTACTCTTTTGTCACACTCTCAGTAGCGTCATTCCAATCATTGATGATTTCTTGCATCTCCGTCATTTCAGGGAAATTCAAGTAAAACGGATTATAAATCCCCAAAATATAAATTGGCAAATCTTCATTTTCTGAGCGAGCTAGCTCAATAATCTGACGTAAACGTTCTTGATATGATTTGGCAGGCTTTTTAAAGGTCGCCACAGATAATTTCGTCAAATGCTTGCGAATGACAGCCATGACATCATTTCCCCCAACGGTTAGGGTCATCATATCCGCTTTAGCTAAGGAATTTTGGATATCTTGCTTATCTTTCATTCGTGTCAAAATCTGGTTACTGGTGTTTCCTGAAACCCCGTAATTATCATGTGAGACTTGATAATGATAAGTATCTGTTAAACTTTGGGATAGAATTGGGACAAAACCACCTTGATTAGTTGTATCGCCAACACCTTCGGTCAAGGAATCACCGATAGCCACATAACGAAATGACTTTGTTTTCTGAGCTAAAAAATCCTTTTTGGTTAATTCTTGATCTGATTTTGGAATCAAAATATTAAAAACGGCGATAAACAGAAGAAGGCTTGCTAAAAAGAAAGCAAACCCAGTTAAAAAATTCTTTTTCTTATTCATAGCGTACCATAACCGCAAAAGCATCTTCACCAGTGTGCGTTTGAATGATTGAACCAGTTTCTAAAACAGCAATTGGAGCACCCAAAACTTGCAACTTTTCTTTAAAGCCATTTGCCATATCAGTCGTTCCACAGTATGAAATACCGATTTCAGCGACTTTTTTTCCAGATGTTTGTGCATGCTCAATAAAGCTATCAAGCCATTTGTTAAATGTTTTAACACCACGACCTTTGATAACTGTGTTCAATTCGCAATCAATCATTTCCATAACCACTCGAATGTTAAGTAGTGAGCTGAGAAGACCTGTAACGCGTCCAATGCGTCCACCCTTAACCAAATTTTCAAGAGTTGAAACACCAATATAAAGTTCTGATTTTTGGCGAACTTCTTCAACTTTTGCAATAACTTCTTCCAAACTTGCACCTTCCTGAGCTAATTTGGCAGCTTGCACCACTTGGAATTTTTGACATTGGTCAGTAAATGTTGAATCGATAACCGTTACGTCCGCTCCAGCAAGGTTAGCCCCTTGACGAGCTGCTTCAACAGTTCCCGAAAGTGTATGCGTGATGTGAATTGAAACAATGTGCTCAGCACCATTTTTCATCAAGTTTTCGTAAACTTCTGCAAACACACCAACTGGGGGTTGACTTGTCTTAGGCAATTCTTTGCTATTGCGCATCAAATTGAGGAATTTTCCTTCCTCTTTCATGTCGTTATCAGAATAAACAACACCATCAATCATAACTGACAATGGCACAACTGTAATATCATATTTTTCAACTAATTCTGGTTCAATCGTTAAGGATGAATCTGTAACAACTTTAATTTTACTCATTTTTTATCCTATCATACTTTCAAAACTTTATATCAAAATTTTATCCTTACAACTATTATACCAAATTTTTAGCAGTTGGGGGGACATTTTATCAGGATGATGTCTAGAAGACAAAAAAAGAAGCCCTGAGGCTCCTAATTTATTTCTTAAGCAATTCACGCGCTTGTTCACGTGCCATTTCCGTGATATCACTACCAGCAAGCATTTTAGCAATTTCTTCAACACGCTCTTCTTCACTTAACAAACGTACAGTTGAAACTGTTGTGTTTTCATCGCTACGTTTTTCAATAAAGAATTGATAATCCGCAATCGCAATCACTTGTGGTAAGTGTGAAATCGCCAAAACTTGCCCATGGCTACCGATTTTATAAATTTTTTGAGCAATAGCTTGCGCTACACGTCCAGAAACACCTGTATCAACCTCGTCAAAGACGATACTTGTCTTGTCTTCTTTACGTGAAAAGGCAGATTTTATAGCCAACATCAAACGTGAAATTTCACCACCAGAAGCTACTTTAACCAAAGGTTTGAAACCTTCACCAGGGTTAGTTGAAATATAAAATTCAATAGCTTCATTTCCATCACGATTGAATTTTCCCTTGCTAAATTGCACTTGAAAATCAGCCTTTTCCATGTACAAATCAGCCAGTTCTTGCTTGATTTCAGCTTCCAAATTTTTAGCTAATTGATGACGTTCTTGACTGAGATTCTCAGCAGCAACAATCAATTCTTTTTCCAAGCGTTTGAGATCTTTTTCCATATCATCAGATGACTCATCATTGCCAGTCAAAAGATTGTATTCTTTGGTAATATTTTCGTAATAATCTAAAACATCATCAACACTGCCACCGTATTTACGGGTAATGCTGTGAATTACTTCTAAACGAGCTTCAATTTGTTGAAGACTACCAGCATCAAAATCAAGCTCATCAATAACATCACTTAATTGCTTAGTCACTTCTTCTAGAATGTAATAAGCTTCAGAAACATTTGATGACATGTCTTTATAATCTGCATCAAATTCTTCCAAAGTCATCAAGTCGTTCATAGCTGAGCGGATATTTGACAAACTTGAAAACTCTTCATCATCGAGCATGACATAAGCATTAGTTAATGTGTCTGCGATATGTTTGTGATTTAACAACTTATCACGTTTTTGGTTTAGAGCTTGGTCTTCACCTGATTTTAGGGCAGCTGCTTCAATCTCTGCAATTTGAAATTCCAGCATTTCGATACGTGCTTTGTGTTCTTGCTCATTTTTTTGTTTGGTTAAAACACGTTTACGCAAGCGGCGATAATGTTCAAAAAGGTCTTGGTAGTGTTTCTTGACCGAAGCAAATTGGCTATCCCCAAATTCATCCAGCATACGAATGTGCATATTTGGTTTCATCAATTCTTCTTGGTCATGTTGCCCATGGATATCAACCAAATATTGACCAACAGCACGAAGCGTTGTCAGGTTAACCATTTGTCCATTAATCCTACCAATCGAACGACCGTTTTGCAAAATTTCACGACGGATAATTAATTCTTCCGTAACCTCAATGCCATTTTCCTCCAAAATTTGCGTGAGTGCAGCATTTTCACCAACTGAAAAGAGGCCTTCAATTTCAGCTTTATTTGCCCCGTGACGGATGACATCAAGACTCGCACGCGCACCAAGCATGAGATTCATGGCGTCGATAATAATAGACTTCCCTGCACCGGTTTCACCCGTCAAAACGGTCATGCCATTTTCAAAAGTCAATGAGATTTCCTCAATGATGGCAAAATTTTTAATGGAAATTTCTAAAAGCATAGAACGACCTTTCTTATTTGTGGTCAGTCATCCATTTACGAACTTCTTGGCGAATGGCTGCAGCATCTTCTGCTGTTTTTGCGACCACTAACAAACTATCATCATCAGCAATAACACTAAAAAGACTATCCTTGAAATCTTCCAACAAGAAACGTTTGATTAAGCGGCTGTTTCCTGGAATGACATCAAGATTAATCATGTTTTCAAGACCTTCAGTTTCTTCTGAAACAGCAAGGACAGTGCTTTTAATTGGAACAGATACTTGTCCAACTTTTTTAGTTTTATCTTTTGAAAGACCGTAAATGTATGGCCCATCAACTGACGGCACTTTGATGATACCAATCTCATTCATGTCGCGAGAAATGGTAGCCTGTGTTAAAGTAAGTCCTTCAGCCTCAAGCAATTTAAGTAAATCATGCTGCGTTTCAACAGCATTTTCAGCAACAATCTTTTTAATTAATTCTAAACGTTCACTCTTTTTCATCTTTAAATTCCTTATGCGCTTTTTCAACAATTTCTGGAATCATAGCAACTACTAAATTTTTCGCATCAGCTGATTTTTGCAAATGTGCCAAAAATTCAATATTACCATGTCCACCTTGGATAGGTGAGAAATCAATCCCTTTAACTGTAAATCCGAAATCGACAGCAAAACTTGTCACAGTTTCCAAAACTTTTTGGTGCACAGCGTTATCACGAATGATTCCATTTTTTCCAATTTGGTCACGTCCAGCTTCAAATTGCGGTTTAATAAGAGCTACCACTTGACCATCATCAGCCAAAATATTATGAAGTGCTGGTAAAATCAAATTCAGCGAAATAAAGCTGACATCGATACTAGCGAAAGTTGGTTGCCCTTCGGTAAAATCAGCTAATTCAGCATAGCGGAAATTATATTGTTCCATGCTACGCACACGCTCGTCTTGACGTAGTTTCCAAACCAATTGGTTGGTTCCCACATCAACAGCATAAACCAATTTAGCACCATTTTGTAGCATCACATCAGTGAAGCCACCTGTTGAAGCACCAATATCAATCGTTGTTTGACCATCAACAGAAATCTCAAAAACTTGCAAAGCTTTTTCAAGTTTTAGTCCACCTCGACTAACATATTTTAGCTTTTCACCTTTTAGTTTTAATTCTGTTGCCTCATCAATTTTTTCACCTGGTTTGTCGTAGCGCTCGCCGTTAATAACATTAACTACTAAACCAGCCATTACTCCACGTTTTGCCTGCTCACGTGTCTCAAAAAGCCCTTGTTTATAGGCTAGTACATCAACTCTTTCCTTAGGCATTAAGTCGTAACCTTTCTATCATTTCTGTGATTTTTTCTGCATGTAAGTCATGAGTGGCTGAGAGATTTTTGAAAATCGCTAACGCTTGGTCAAGCGATTGATTCAAAATCTCATAAGACTTATCTAAACCAAGTAAGCTTGGGTAAGTCGCTTTGTCAGCTAGTAAATCTTTTTTCGGAGTTTTTCCAATTTCTTCAAAACTTGCTGTCACATCTAAAATATCATCGCGAACTTGGAAAGCAAGCCCAATCAAGCTTCCTGCTTTGCGCAGCTCCTCAAGTTCTTCAGCAGCTACACCCGCTACAATACCAGCCGCCACAACAGGGAAGGTTAATAATTTTCCTGTCTTATTAGCGTGAATCAACTGCAATTCTGAAAGGTTGAGTTTGCGTTCTTCCCCTTTCATATCAAGCATTTGACCACCGACCATACCATAGGTTCCTGAAGCATGTGATAATTCTGTAATCAAACGAATTTTGATATCAGCTGTTAGCGCAGCATTTGCCACCAAATCAAATGGGTCTAAAAAGAGACTATCTCCTGCCAAAATCGCTGTTGCTTCATCAAATTTCTTGTGGTTTGTTAAATGTCTACGTCGGTAATCATCATCGTCCATGGCTGGTAAATCGTCATGAATCAAACTACCTGTGTGAATCATTTCAAGAGCGGCAGCCACATCATAATGAGCATCTGTCAAAGAAATTCCAAAACCTTCTAGCAATTTTAGAAAAATCAATGGACGGATACGTTTGCCCCCAGCATCAACAGAATACAAGATTGACTCAATCAAATCTGGTGATACTAAGTCTTTTTGTTCGTAATATCGATGAATGGCTTGACCAATTTTACTTACTTTATCCATTAGACATCCATTTCTGTTTCAGTTCCGTCAGCTTGCATTACTTTAACAAGTGTTTTTTCAGCTGAATCTAGTGTTTTTTGCAATTCTTTCGAAAGAAGCATTCCTTTTTGAAATTCAGCAATAGCGTCTTCAAGAACTACATCACCGTTTTCAAGTTTTGTTACAATAGCTTCTAAATCTTGTAAATTTTCTTCAAATGTTTTTTTACTTGGCATCTTTTACCTCCACTTCAAGTTGACCATCTTTTAATTGAACTGTCAATTGATCTCTTGGTTTTACATCAGTCACACTTGAGATGATTTTATCATCTTTTTGAAGCATCGCATAACCCCTAGCAATAATTCGGCTAGTATCAAGAGACAATAAGGCATCTTGTGCCTTTTTAAATCGAGCTAACTTACTATCGTATTGACTAGTCATATTTGATAACAATAAACGTCTTAAACTTTGCAAATTGTCTTTATAATGCTTAATCTGACTATCAAAATCAAAAGCAAGTAAACGTTGGTGTAATAACTCTTGACGTTGTTTAGCTTGGCTAAATCGAGTTTGCATGGTATTTGTCAAGGACATAGTCAAGCGATCCAGTTTTTGAACATAGCCATCATATAAACGCTCTGGCTGCCTAAATATCACTGAATTAGCTAATTTATCAAGGCGTTCTTGACTTTGCTTAATGCGACGCAATGTCGCTTGATAGATACGATTATCACGTTCAGCAATCCAAGAAATGATATCAGCCTTAGTCACAGGTGTCGCAAGCTCAGCAGCCGCTGTCGGAGTCGCTGCACGACGGTCGGCAACATAATCTGCCAAGGTCGTGTCCGTCTCGTGTCCCACACTCGAAATGACCGGCAAACGAGATTCAAAAATCGCTTGAACAACAATTTCTTCGTTAAAAGCCCACAAGTCCTCGATAGAACCACCACCACGACCAATAATCAAAAGATCTAAGTCATCACATTCGTTCGCTTTAGCGATATTAGCAGCCACTTCCTGACTAGCTCCTTCTCCTTGAACCTTTGTCGGAAAAAGCAAAATTTCAACCCCAGGAAAACGACGAGAGACTGTCGTGATAATATCTCGAATAACCGCTCCACTTGGACTGGTTACCACACCGATTTTCTTCACAAATTGAGGCAGTTGACGCTTATGACGCTCATCAAAATAACCTGCTTCTGCTAATTTCTTCTTCAATTGTTCAAATTGCAGCGCTAAAGCACCAATACCGTCTGGCTCTGCCTTTTCAATAATAATAGAATATGAGCCGCTTGGTTCATAAAGTTGGACACGTCCCACAACATTGATTTTCATGCCTTCTTCAAGCTCAAAACCAAGTTTTTTAAAAGTTCCTGCCCACATTGTCGCTTGAATCACAGCATTTTCGTCTTTTAAAGAAAAATATTGATGCGTTGGGCGACGACGAAAATTGGAAACCTGACCTGTCAAATAAATTCGCTCCAAATATGGATCACGATCAAACTTCAATTTAAGGTATTTAGTTAAGGTCGAAACACTTAAATAATCTGACATGACAGGCTCCTTTCCATAGCATTTTTGACTTCATAAAAATTTTGCATATCATTTACTATTATAGCAGAAAAAAACTGTCCAGTGGACAGTTTTTTCATGAGCCTAAAAATTCAAAAGCAAGTCTGTTGAAAATCGAATTTTTTTCTAATTCTAGAACCTCTAACTAATGCACACTAACGATAACTCCTTCTGGCATGTTCTCAAAAAGCCACTTGGCATCTTCTTTTGATAACCTAACATTCCCGTCAGTACACGCCTTTCCGAGTTTCTTCGTCTCTCCTTTCAAGACCTTTCCTTTCCAATCCGTCGGAAGACTTTGAAATTGATAATCCCCATGGTCTTTAAAGGATACCCAGTAGCAGACACCTCTGTTCAAGCTATCATCGTAAGAAAACTCACCACGTTCTACCTCGATAGCAAATTTCCCCGTTGGTGTTGGCGTATCTTTTGCCCCAGTCGATACTTTGGTTTTAAAAATGACATCATTTTTAGAATAAACAATCATTTTCTGCTGTGAAATTGACACCAAAATACTCAAATGATCATATTTTGACAAGTCAGGATAAATTTTCTTCTGGGTTTTCTTCATGCTTTTTTCAAAAGCATACTCATCAAGTTTAGCCTCAGATTCTCGATGAGTAACGATTAGTTGCCGACAAAGACCGTAGCCAACCACTAGGTTAGCAAAAGTCAAAAGTAAGATAAGAACCTTTTTTGAAAACTTCTTTTGCATTTTCCCTTTTCCTAAACTCAACCTCTACCAGTTTAAACACTGGTAGAAGCCCCTTCTCCTTTTAATCTATTAAGACGTAACGTCTTAAACTACCATAGCTAAGATAAGAAATCCACTGATGACCATCCGCATACAAAGCCTTGTCATAGCGAACTTGATAGCCAGCATCTAGTTTGAATTCTGTTGCTACCGATACTTTCGGTTGACTCTTAACTTCTTTTGAGCTCGTAAAGGTATAACTCCCGCTTTGTGGCATCACTGGTACCTTAGGTGCTTCAACTGTTGTTTTAACACCACTAACACCTTTCAATGAACCATCTGCTTGCTCATAATAAAGGTGAATATTGTACTCACCATAATTACTTTTATGGTCACTAACATTAACCCTTTTCTTATAACTACCATCTGCTTGTTTAGTTGCGGTGTACCAAATAATGTCATCTTGTCCTCCCTGCGTTGACCAGACAGGTACCTTAACTGCTTTTAGTGAACCAGGATTAGACACATTAGTTACCAAAACATCAAAACCTGCTTCAGACTGATTGCTAATGTGTAAATCGCCCGACAATCTTGCTTCAGGAAGCGTCACTTGAGTTCCTGTAACACCTTGCAGCTGACCATTTGATTCTACATAATAAAGGTGAATATTATAGATGCCTCGTTCATTACGATGGTCTGATAGTTTGACATTTACCTTATAAGTACCATCACTTTGTTTGACACCATCGTACCAAATGATATCGTCTTGGTCATTCTTAACAGTCCAGATAGGAACCTTAACTTCAGATACACCATTGGCATCTGAAACATTCGAAATAACCACATCAAAATCTCTGTTAACATGATTATTAACTGAAATATCTCCTGTTGATTTTTGACTTGTCAGAGTTGCAATCGGAATATAGCGACGAATGCCACCATAACTGACATAAGAAAGCCATTGATGATTATCAGTCTCTAAAACTTGGTCGTAGTAATCTAATTTATAACCCTTTTCAAACACAAATTCTATCGGTGCTGACATACGAGCTTCATTTTTTACTTCTACTGTATTTTGAAATACGTAAGAACCTTGAGCAGGAAGCGTTTGGGCTCCTGTTGCTTTTTCTGGTAAAGTTACTTGCTTAGCCACTACCCTTGGAAGGTGTCCGTCACTTTCTTGATAATACAAATGAGCATTGTAGGTCCCTGTTTCACCTTTATGCTCCACTATATTCACACGAACTTTATAATCACCATTACCTTGTCTAGTGGCGTCGTACCAAATAATATCATCTTGATCGTCCTTAACAGTCCAAACAGGAACTTTAACACTTGTAATCCCCTTAGGATCTAAAACATCTGTCACTAGGATATCAAAACCTTGACTTGTCACATTTTGAAAATTAAGTGAGCTAGATAATTTTTGAACAACTTCAGCTGTTAATTTAGAAATAGCAGCATAACGGCGTTGATCTGAATAAGAATTATAAGAAATCCATTGATAACCGTCTCGTATTAAGACTTGGTCATAAAAGACACGGTCACCAGAGTTAGTATAAAAAGCAACTGGAGCTGAGGCACTCGGTTCATTTTTTGCTTCTGTCTTTTGAGAATAAGTGTAATAACCTTGGCTTGGCAAATTACTTTGAGCAGTAACAGACACTTTTGATTCTCTAACAAATGACTCCTGATTGGCTTTTGCTTCACCTACTAAATCAGCCGCATCAACAGTGACAGTTTCAGGAAAGTCCGCTGACTGATTAATTTCTTCGCTAACAACTGTCTTTTGTTCTGGCTGATTTTCTTTTGTAGATACTTGATCATCCTTTAAAGCTAGGTCTTGTTCAGCATTCACTGTTTCTTCTTTGTCACCGATATCAGGCACTTCACTAGGCTGATTGATTTTAGAAACAAGTTATCCCTCACTTGTTTCCTGCTTAGTGTTTTCGTTAGTTACTACCTGATTATCACTTGATTGAGTGACTTGTTCTTGTAACATGGCATCTGCTGACACCATACCCTCAGCTGCTACAACCTGTCCTCCCATAAACAGCACACTTGCAATCAAAACGGATGCAACTCCAATGTTATATTTACGAATTGAAAAGCATTGTGCTCTTTGATTAAAGTTACCTTTTTTCATAATATCTTTCCCCTTCGATAAAATAAACGTTTCCCAAAAACTTGCTTATAACCAGTTTTTATTACAAAAAGATTACACTATTTTTCTAAAAAAATATTTTGGATAATTTTAGAAAAAAAGCTAATATAGCGTGATAAATAACCTTTTTAATAACTATTTTTTATCTTAGAATCGGCCAATTCTGCCAATATTATAAAGTAGTTTTTTACATAAGTCAATACGAAGATGTAATGTTTGTAATATTTTTGAAATATTTTATTTTGTAAGTATTTTGGAGAACAAAAAAGTACACTTTTTATAACAAAAAGTGTACTTTGCTATTTTATTCTGATAATTTTTTCATGACTTTTGGAAGAACTGCGCTGATTGTCGTTGGTAAAACAACATAAGCTTCTTTGCTAAGTTGCTCAGCGATTGCTGAGTGCAAATACGTTGCTACTGCAACACTCTCAAAGAGATTATCCCTAAACTGAGCCACAAAACCAGCAATCATTCCACAAAGGGTATCGCCCATGCCACCAGTTGCCTGATAAGGACCACCAACGGTTAATTCTCCAACTTGACTAGCTTGTAAGATTTTGGTGTGATGACTTTTAGCCACTAAAATCGTCTCTTTTGGAAAATGAGCTAGAGCAGCTTGGGTCTTTTCAAGACTTTGGTCAGCAATTGCCAAACCGGACAAACGTTCCCACTCTTTTTGGTGTGGTGTTAAAATAATGTGTCCTGCCTGACAAAAAACTGGCGTGGCTTTGGCAAGAAGATTTAAGGCAGAACCATCAACAAGCAAAATCTGATTTTCAGAAACTTTAGAAAGCACTTCTTCAAACACGCGTTTAGCTTTGCTATTTTCCCCTAAACCAGGACCAATCAAAACTACATCTGCCTTGGCAAGATTTTCCGCTAAAAATTCTTCGTCCTCACAATCAAAAGCCATAGCTTCTGGTAAATGAGCGTGAAGCGCTGCAATATTCTCACGCTCCGTCGCTACTGTCACTAAACCAGCACCGCTTTTAACCGTAGCTAAAGCACTCATGATGATAGCCCCGCCATAAGGATAAAAACCACCAATCAAGAGCACGCGCCCATAAGTCCCTTTATGAGAATCCACTTGACGTCTAACAACAATCTTGCGAGCTAATCGTTCATCAATAATCATGCTTTCACACTTCTAAGGGCTGATTGATAAGTTTGCTCCATCAACATCGTAATAGTCATTGGTCCAACACCACCAGGAACTGGTGTGATGAGACTAGCTAGCGGTTCAACTTCATCAAACTTAACATCCCCAATTAATTTGCCATTTTCATCACGGTTCATACCAACATCAATGACTACAGCATCTTCTTTGACGAATTCCTTAGTCACAAAATGTCCTTGACCGATTGCCACAATCAAGACATCAGCTTGTTTTGTTACACGCGCCAAGTCACGAGTACGTGAATGCGCTAGTGTCACTGTTGCATTTTTATCAAGCAAGAGCTGCGCCATTGGTTTTCCGACAATATTTGAACGACCGATAATAACTGCCGTTTTTCCTTCCAAATCAACTTCGTAAGCACTCAATAATTCCATGATTCCAGCTGGTGTACATGGCACCATGACAGGACGTCCATTCCAAAGATGTCCTGTGTTGATAGGGTGAAAACCATCCACATCTTTTTTAGGATCAATTGCCAAAATTACACGTTTATCATTAATGTGTGCAGGAAGTGGCAATTGCACCAAAATACCATGAAAACGATCATCGTTGTTATATTGCTCAATGACTTGAATCAATTCTTCCTCACTAGTTGATTCTGATAAACGAACGGTTTCACTCAAAAAACCTGCTTTCTTAGCAGAGCGCTCTTTATTACGCACATAAACCTGACTAGCGGGATCATCACCAACCAAAATCACCACCAAACCAGGAACAATACCAGCTTCAGCTTTTAATTTTTCAACCTTCTCAACTAATTCATTTTGCATTTTATCCGCTAAAGCTTTTCCATCTATAAGTTTTGCCATGAAATTCTCCTGAAAATATATTTCTTTTATTATACCAGAAAGCGACTTCATAATAAAATATTTTTTGATAAATTATCAGAAAATTCTATAAAAATATAATAAAAAAATACCTGCACAAATGAGCAAGTATTTCTTTTATTATTTCACTTTTGCATTTTTATGTTGGCTATCTTTTACGGGACACGAACAATTGCAATCACCACAAGAGCCTTTACCCTTGATGAAACTTCGTAAGCCCATAAAGACAGCAAATACAATTAGCAATGCAATAATAATAGTCGCCATAAACATTATTCTCCAACTTTTTCTAGATTATCTAATGTAATCACTTCTTCTTTTTCTTGAGCTGATTTTCTCACGATAAAGTAGATAATCACAATTAATAGAACAACAGCTACAATTGTCCAGAAGTTAATACCTTTACCGTAGAAAGCAACAAGTCCAAGTTGATAAATAATCAGACTAACAACATAAGCGAGACCTGTTTGGAAACCAATAGCTCCAAGCATCCACTTAGCATCACCCATTTCACGTTTGATGGCTCCCATTGCGGCAAAACATGGTGCACAAAGAAGGTTGAAAATCAAGAATGAGTAACCTGCAAGAGCTGAGTAATCCAATTGCAATGCGTGATACAAGCCGCTAGTAGTACTATCATTATACAAGACACCAAATGTTCCAACAACAGCCTCTTTAGCACCCAAACCTGTGACAGCTGCCACAGTTGCTTTCCAGTTACCAAATCCAAGTGGTGTGAAAATCCAAGCCACCAAATTACCAAGTGTTGCAAGGATTGATTTATTTGTAGGAACAGCATGTAGTGTAAAGCTATAATTTGACATAAACCAAATAATAACTGTCAAGCTAAAGATAACCGTACCTGCACGTTTTACAAAGCTAAGAGCCTTACCAAAAGCATAGCGAAATACACTCATAACTTTTGGCATGTGATAAGCTGGCAATTCCATGATAAATGGGCTCACATAACTTCCAAATAATTTTGTTTTCTTAAGAGCAATACCAGATAAAATAATGGTAAAGAAACCAATAAAGTACGCTGACGGTGCCACATAAGCATTACTTGGAAAGAAAGCACCTGCAATCAAAGCAATAATTGCCAATTTAGCTGAACATGGCATGAAGGTTGCTGTCATGATTGTGATACGACGGTCACGTTCATTTTCAATGGTACGACTAGCCATAATTGCTGGAACACCACAACCTGTTGCAATCAACATTGGGATAAATGATTTACCAGACAAACCAAAGCGACGGAAAATACGGTCCATTACGAAAGCAACACGACTCATATAACCAATATCTTCCAAAATGCCCAAACAGATAAAGAGGACAAAGATTTGTGGCAAGAAACCAAGGACAGTTCCGACACCAGCTACAATACCATCAATGATAAGTGATTCTAGCCATCCTGAAACATGAAGAGAATCAAGACCAGATTGAACCCAGCCAGGAACCAATTCACCAAAGAGAACATCATTAACCCAGTCAGTTCCCATTGTACCAACAGTTTGAATTGAAAGATAGTAAACCAAGAACATCACGACAGCAAAAATTGGTAGGGCCAAGATTCGATTGGTAACAATTCGGTCAATTTTATCTGAGACTGTCATTTTGAAATTGCTATCTTGGTTTTGAGCCATTTTAGCCACACGTTCGATAAATTCGTAACGTTCATTAATAACGATTGATTCAGAATCCTCAGTAAAAATTTCCTCAGTAATCTTAATGACTTGGTTGATTTCACCTTTTTGGAAATCTGACAAATGGAGCTCTTCTTGAACCAAGCTATCCCGTTCAAACAATTTGATAGCGTAGAAACGCGCTGAACGTTCTGGAACAACATCTCCTAAAATATCGATAATTTGTTTAACAGCTGCTTCGAATTGGTCACTGTAAGTTGGGTATTGAATAAAATCAACACTTTCTTTTGTCGTATTAGCTGCTTTTTTGACGGCTTTATCGACACCAGTATTTTTAACCGCACTAGTTGAAACAACTGGAACACCTAATTGATAAGAAAGTTTATCAATGTTAATTGTTTTTCCTTGAGCTTTAAGAGCATCACTCATGTTAAGAGCAACAGTCACTGGGATACCTGTTTCAATTAATTGAGTTGTCAAGTAAAGGTTACGTTCCAAGTTTGTTGCATCAACAACATTAAGAATGCTGTCAGCATCATTACTTAATAAATAATCACGCGCAACTTTTTCTTCAGGCGTGTAAGGTGACATTGAATAAATCCCTGGTAAATCTTGGACTTTCCAGTCTGCGTGTTTCTTAACTGTTCCACTTTTACGCCCAACAGTAACACCAGGCCAGTTCCCAACACGTTGACTTGTTCCTGTCAATAAGTTAAAAAGACTTGTTTTACCACTATTCGGATTACCGATTAAGGCTATCTCTGTCATTTTTCTTCCTCGCTATCCACTTTAACGACACTAATCATTTGCGCTTCAGACTTACGAAGTGTCAATTCGTAACCGCGTAAGCTAATTTCAATTGGGTCTCCTAAAGGAGCAACTTTACGTAAGTAAACTTTTGTGTGACGAGTCAGGCCCATGTCCATAAGGCGACGTTTGGCTTCATTCATTGCATAAATACCGTCAATATAAGCGTACTCACCCACTTTTAATTCTGAAAGAGGAAGAGATAAAAGAGCACCTTCTTCTTCTGTGACATCAATTTGACTTAAAATCGATTGATCAAAAGCCAAACGACTTGATTTAAGCATAACAATCGCACTAGTTGGTGTTTTAGAAACGACTTTAAGTGAGACTCCAACTTTTAGCCCTAAGTCTGACAAGTGTCTAACACTCTCATCAGGTAAATTAATACTGACAATTGTGTAAGGAATACCAACTTTAGCATTCTGCAAAATCAAAATTCTTGACCTCCCCAATTTTTTTTGATAAAATACTTAAATTTCCGTCCGAATCATTATATCATAAACATAGACGAAAAAAACCATAAAAATTAATTTTTTCTTTATTTATGCATTGATTATAACGATTCTAAATAAAATCATTCCTTATTTAGAATAGTTATAATATAGCTGTTTTCACAGCTCTTTCATAGACTAAAGCACTCTTAAAAATAACTAAAACATAAAAATTAAGTGTACTTAATGTATAGAAATAAATCATTTACAGTTAATGTTTTGCTCATTTTTAAGTATCTTTAACTTTCTTTTTTATAATAAAAACCTCAGCCAAGTTTGTAACTCAACTGGGGTTATTTTTTTATCTTACAAAACTTTACTCAAGAAATCTTTTGTACGTGCTTCTTTAGTATTTTCGAAAACATCTTCTGGTGAACCTTGTTCAACAATCACGCCACCGTCCATGAAGATGACACGATTAGCAACTTCACGCGCAAATCCCATTTCATGCGTTACAATTGCCATTGTCATACCAGATTTCGCCAAATCTTGCATAACGCCAAGAACTTCACCAACCATTTCTGGGTCAAGCGCTGATGTTGGTTCGTCAAAAAGAAGAACATCTGGATCCATGGCAAGACCACGCGCAATAGCAATACGTTGTTGTTGACCACCTGATAGACTTGTTGGATAGGCATCAGCTTTATCACGAAGCCCAACTTTATCTAGCAAATCATAAGCTTTAGCTTGCGCTTCTTCTTTAGGAACACCTTTTGTCTTAATTGGTGACAAAGTGATGTTATCAAGCACTGTCATATTGGGGAAAAGGTTGAATTGTTGGAAAACCATTCCCATCTTTTCACGCATTTTGAAAATGTCATTTTTCTTATCAGTAATATCGACACCTTCAAAGGTAATCACACCCTTAGTAGGTGTTTCAAGCAAGTTCATTGTACGAAGGAAAGTTGATTTCCCAGATCCTGAAGGTCCGATGATAACAACAACTTCACCTGCTTTAATATCAAGATTAATGCCTTTAAGCACTTCATTTTTTCCGAAGTATTTGTGAAGGCCTTTAATTGAAATAAGAGTTTCTGTCATTAGTTGCTACCTCCATTTCCCATACGATTTTCAAGTTTTTTAAGCAAGAATGACAAGACTGTAGTCACCATGAGGTAATAGAATGCAGCAAACAACAATGGCGTAATTGGTAAATATGTAGCAGTTACGACTGATTGTGCACCGTTCCACAATTCCATAACACCGATTGTTTGAAGAAGTGAACTATCTTTGATAATCGTAATAAATTCATTACCAAGAGCTGGTAAGATATTTTTAAGAGCTTGCGGTAAAATAACATAACGCATTGCATTTACTGGGCGAATTCCAAGTGAATATGCCGCTTCAAGTTGCCCTTTTGGCACTGCTTCGATACCAGCACGAACAATTTCAGAAATATAAGCTCCGCTATTTAGCGAAATGATAATAATACCTGGAAGCAAACGTGAGAAGTCTAGGTCCAAAACACCAAAACCTACGATAGGTGCATTACTAAAATGCATCCAAGCAAAGGCAATCATGATTTGCACGACCATCGGAGTTCCACGAAAGACCCAAACATAAAAACTAGCAATCCAATTTAAAATTTTAATATTTGTACGTTTAACTAAAGCAACCAAGATACCAATGATTGTCCCGAAAAAGACAACACAAGCTGAAATCATGATGGTTACAAGGACACCGTAGTTAAAATAAGCCCAATACTTTGGTAAAAATGAAAAATCCATTTGTGTCTCCTATAAGTAATAATCAATTAATTATAACATATGTTGAATAAAAATACCAATCAACACTAACGGATGGTTTGGCTTAAAAAGCCTGATATATAGGGATTTTAGGCACTTCTAGTCAAAACGATTAAAAAGAATTTTTGCCTAAGTATCAGGCATTAATAAAAAAACAAAAAAGCCTATAAAATCCTAGGCTTTTATCAATTCAAAATAGCAATATAAGAAAGCACAGAAACCACACTTAAAATAGGATGGAAAGGACTAAAAATCCTTTGCCCTTATACTGTGTCTGAATTTTTTCTTTATCTTAGTAAAGAAGATCGTAAATTTCCATTGCGATCAAATCAATGCTGTCAAATGAGTAAGACTCACGTGCTTCAACATCACGCAAAGTGAAAACTGGACCATTTTCAGGGTCATTGCTGAAAGACACTTCTGCCACAACGACACCATCACGTTCAAAATTACGTTTAAGATTACTACCATCAGTCGTCATTAATTCAAGACGATTGATAATTCTCACCAAATGTGATTCCATGACTATTCTCCTCTTCGTTTATTGTCCATACTATTTTAACATAATTTCTACTAAACAAACAACAAGAGAGTGTATTTTCTCACATTTATCATAAATTCTCGTCAAAAAAGAACGTTTTAAATCTCTTTTAGAGAATTATACATAATCGCTTTGATAGAATGCATGCGGTTCACAGCTTCTTGGAAAATGACTGAGCTGTATTTTTGGAAGACTTCATCTGTGATTTCAAGTTCTACTAAACCATATTTATCGTAGATATCTTGACCGATTTCTGTATTTAAATCGTGGAAAGCAGGCAAGCAATGCATGACAATCACATCTGGATTTCCTGTCTTTTCAACCAAATCAGCATTAATTTGATAAGGTAACAAAAGGTCGATACGTTTTTTAAAATCAACTTTTTCGCCCATTGACACCCAAACGTCTGTGTAAAGCATATCAACGCCACAAACAGCATCAAGGTCATCAGTAATAGTCAACTCAGCTCCGTTATTGTGTGCTTGTGCAATCTCGATAATTTCTTTTTCCGGCTGCAAGCTGGCTGGTGCAATGATTTTTACATTCACGCCAAGAATGGCTGAGGTAACTAGCAAAGAATTTGCCATGTTGTTACGACCATCACCAACATAAGCGATTGTCAAACCTTCTAGTTTTCCGAAAACTTCTTTTAATGTCATAAAGTCAGCAATCATTTGCGTTGGATGCCAAGTATCTGTCAAACCATTCCAGACAGGCACACCAGAGAATTCCGCTAAAGCTTCAACATCAGATTGCTTGAAGCCACGATATTCAATCCCGTCAAACATTGAACCTAGAACTTTTGCCGTATCAATTACGGATTCTTTTTTGCCAAGTTGAATTTCACTGCTTCCAAGATAAGTCACATTCATCCCTAAATCTTGTCCAGCTACTGTAAAAGCAGAACGTGTTCTGGTACTTGTCTTCTCGAAAATAAGAGCAATATTTAAGCCTTCTAAATATTTATGAGCAATTTTTTTCTTTTTCAACTCTTTAAATTTCAATCCTAAATCAATCAGATTAGTCAGTTCTTCCTTAGTAAAATCAATCTCTTTCAAAAACGAATTATTAAAAACCATAGGCCAATCCATCCTTTTCTCCTTGAATAATATACCTAATTTTAGCATAATTATGCAGTTAGTCAAGCCTATTTTGAATAAAAATAAATTTTAATTCAGAAAAGCATGTCATTTATAATTGACATGTCATTTATATTGTACTATACTTGGCACAAGAAAGATTAGGATGGAAAATGAACCGAGTTAAAGAATTTCGAACTAATTTAGGCATTTCTCAGCTGGCTCTTGCTAAGCAAATAGGAATCGCAAGGCAAACTGTTAATTTAATTGAAAATAACAAGTACAATCTTTCACTGGACCTTTGCATCAAGTTAGCTGAGCCATTAGGAACTAATCTAAATACGCTGTTTTGGGAGACTCGCCATCTTTAAAAGGAAATTTGGGAATTAGGAGATTTAGTCATGAAAAAAGTAAAGGTCCACTATGGCCACGATTCATCAAGCGATTTTATGGTATTAATGGAGAATTGGATGAATACCGTGAACAAGAGGTTAATCGAATTGGAAACAAACTGTTTATCTTACTCTTTCTTTTTGAATTCATTTCAACAGCTCTTACATTTCTCTTGAGCACTGTCTGGAAAGTATCTGCTGAAATTTTTCTCTACTGCAACGCTTTTGTTATTATTTTCGTCATGCCAATGGTTATGGTGACAATGCTGACCAATAGAGACTTACAAGGACCTATTGAAGTTCCTAGAGATAAACTTGAGAAAGAGCGTCAAAAAGCTAAGAAAAAAGGCTGGTTTAGTGGAGTTGTTTTTGCCATTTTTATGCTTGTTTTTAACATGTTTAGCAAATGGCAAGACGGGGGAAATCCTTTTGAAATCTTATTCAATCCTCTCTTTTTAATTATCTTCATTTTTTCTGGTTTTATCTTTGGAGCTGTTATGGGCTCTAGGGCTACCAGTCAAATTGACCCTGAAAAGGATTAGCACTCTTTTTATAAGAGTGCTAATTTTTGATACTTTTTTCTTGATTTCCTTGTGGCTAGTGCTATAATGTAAGTATAAATTCTGACTATCTTTGACCTTTATTGTTTTAGTCAGACATTACGAAAGGAGGGTATTTTATATGCTCTGTCAAAATTGTCATTTAAATGAATCTACTATTCACCTGTATACAAATGTCAATGGTCAGCAAAAGCAAATTGATTTGTGCCAAAACTGCTATCAAATCATGAAAACTGACCCAAATAACGCTATTTTAGGAGGAATAGGAGGTAATCCTCAATCATCTTCTAACCAAACAAACCAATCATCGAACCCTTTCGACGATTTCTTTAATAATCTCAGCGGCTTCCCAGCATTTGGTAGCCAAGGATTCCAAAATACTCCTCCAACTCAATCTGGTGAAGGTAATAATAACGGACGCGGTGGCAATGGCAACAACAATTTCCGCCCAAACGGATCAGCACAACAAGAACCTAAGGGCTTGCTAGAAGAATTTGGTATCAATGTTACTGATATCGCACGTCGTGGTGATATCGACCCTGTCATCGGACGTGATGCTGAAATTGTTCGTGTTATCGAAATTCTTAACCGCCGTACAAAAAACAATCCTGTTCTTATCGGAGAACCTGGTGTTGGTAAAACTGCCGTTGTTGAAGGATTAGCACAAAAAATTGTAGACGGTAACGTTCCACAAAAACTCCAAAATAAACAAGTTATCCGCCTAGATGTGGTAAGTCTTGTTCAAGGAACTGGTATTCGTGGTCAATTTGAAGAACGTATGCAAAAACTCATGGAAGAAATCCGTGAACGCAAAGACGTTATCCTCTTCATCGATGAAATCCACGAAATTGTCGGTGCTGGTAATGCTGGTGACGGTAACATGGATGCTGGTAACATCTTGAAACCCGCTCTTGCTCGTGGTGAGCTACAATTAGTTGGTGCAACTACTTTGAACGAATACCGCATCATTGAAAAAGATGCTGCGCTTGAACGTCGTATGCAACCTGTAAAAGTTGACGAACCAAGCGTCGAAGAAACTATCACTATTCTTCGTGGTATTCAAAAGAAATATGAAGATTATCACCATGTCAAGTACAGTGATGATGCTATCGAAGCTGCTGCTAACCTCTCAAATCGCTACATTCAAGACCGTTTCCTTCCAGATAAAGCTATCGACCTTCTCGATGAAGCTGGTTCTAAGATGAACTTGACACTTAACTTTGTTGATCCAAAAGAAATTGACAAACGTTTGGTGCAAGCTGAAAATCTAAAAAATCAAGCTACTCGTGAAGAAGATTATGAACGCGCAGCTTATTTTCGTGATCAAATCGCTAAATACAAGGAAATGCAAAAACAAACCATCAACGAAGATGATATTCCAGTGATTACTGAAAAGACCATCGAGGCAATCGTTGAAGAAAAAACAAATATTCCTGTTGGTGACTTGAAAGAAAAAGAACAATCTCAATTAATTCACCTTGCTGATGACTTGAAAGAACACGTTATTGGTCAAGACGAAGCTGTTGATAAGATTGCAAAAGCCATCCGTCGTAACCGTATTGGTCTTGGTACACCAAACCGTCCAATTGGTTCATTCCTCTTCGTCGGTCCTACTGGTGTTGGTAAAACAGAACTTTCAAAACAACTTGCTATTGAACTCTTCGGCTCAGCTGATAGCATGATCCGCTTTGACATGTCTGAATACATGGAAAAACATGCAGTCGCTAAACTTGTCGGAGCCCCTCCAGGATATGTTGGTTACGAAGAAGCTGGTCAATTGACTGAAAAAGTTCGTCGAAACCCATACTCACTCATCTTGCTTGATGAAGTTGAAAAGGCACACCCTGATGTCATGCACATGTTCTTGCAAGTTCTTGATGATGGTCGTTTAACTGACGGTCAAGGACGTACTGTAAGCTTTAAAGATACAATCATCATTATGACATCTAACGCTGGTACTGGCAAAGTTGAAGCTTCTGTTGGTTTCGGTGCTGCTCGTGAAGGACGTACAAATTCTGTTCTTGGTCAACTTGGAGACTTCTTTAGCCCTGAATTCATGAACCGTTTTGACGGTATTATCGAATTCAAAGCCCTAAGCAAAGATAATCTCCTTCATATCGTTAACCTCATGCTTGACGACGTCAATAACCGTTTGGCAACTAACGATATTCACCTTGAAGTAACAGATAAAGTTAAAGAAAAACTGGTTGACCTTGGATATGATCCTAAGATGGGTGCTCGTCCACTTCGTCGTACTATCCAAGATCACATCGAAGATGCTATTACAGACTTCTACCTTGAACACCCAACTGAAAAAGATTTGAAAGCTGTGATGACAAGCAATGGCAAAATCATCATCAAATCAGCTAAAAAAGTTGAAAAAGAAGAAACTGTTTCAGCAGAATAATAAAAGCAAAGTCTAGGAAGTTTTTAGTTTCCTAGGCTTTTTTAACAATTCCGAATCCAAAATCAAAATATTCCGACAATTTTCTAGCAAAAGACAGATTTTTTTAGTATAATAACAACAATAGCCACTCTTGCAAATCTATCTTAGAGATTGATAATTTTATCTCCACTCTTTCTAACACTTGTTTTATAGGAGAATTTTATGTCTAACCCAACTTTTGGTGAAAAACTTGATAACGTTGACTACAAAGCTCGCTACGGAGTGTATGCCATCATTCCAAATGCGACTAAAGACCAAATCATTTTAGTTCAAGCCCCTAACGGCTCTTGGTTTCTTCCAGGTGGAGAAATCGAAGCGGGCGAGGATCATTTTTCAGCTTTAAAACGCGAACTTATTGAAGAACTCGGCTTTTCAGCTGAACTTGGTTATTATTACGGACAAGCTGACGAGTACTTCTACTCACGTCATCGTGATACTTATTTTTATAACCCAGCTTACCTCTATGAAGTCACACATTATGAAAAAATTGGGGCACCACTTGAAGATTTTAATCACCTTGCTTGGTTCCCAGTCGATGAAGCTATTGTAAAATTAAAACGTGGCAGCCATAAATGGGGTGTTGATGCTTGGAAAAAAAATCATCATTAAAATCTCATAATCTAAGTTTTTCACCTAAAATAGTGTTATAATAATGGTAGAAAGTTCATAGGAGGAAATTTATGAGGTTAATTAACACAACAAGTAGTCATTCCGAGCTAGTTCGTAACCAGCTTCGAAACACGGACGCTAAACTCGTTGAGACTTACTCTGCAGGAAATACCGATGTTGTTTTCACTAAAGCACCAAGTCATTACGAACTGTTGATTTCAAACAAGTATCGTGCTATCAAAGAAAGTGAAATCGAATCCATTCGGGAATTTTTCCTCAAACGCAAAATTGACAAATCTACCGTTCAATTAGATCAGTTGAAAACCTTGCATACAGCGAATCTAATTGAAATTTCCTTCCCAACAGTTCACTAATCAGGTTTAAAAACCTGATTTTTTTAGTTTACATACAAAAAAACGAACTCAGATGAGTTCGTTTTTAGTTACTATAGGTTATCTCATTATTTTGCTTTAACTTCAAAGCCTTCTGCTACTGCTTCTGGGAAGTTAGCTTCAACGATTTCAGCACAGTGGTCACAAATTGTAACACCGTATGAACGCTCTTTAGCTGTTGGATCTACGCGACGGCAACGATCACAAACTTCACCTTCAGCATGAGCAACTGTAAATGCGACACCATCAAAAGCAACAGCATCAGCTGGAGTAGCTTCATCAGTAACTGTCAATTGTGATACGATAAGCAATTGAGCAATATCGCTATCAAGGGCAGCAAGAAGAGTTTTTACTTCTTCGCCAGCATAGATAGTCAAATGAGCTTCCAATGATTTACCGATAACTTTAGCGTTACGAGCTTCTTCTAAAGCTTTTTGAGCTTGGTTACGAAGTGTCATGAAGGCATCCCATTCTTCAAGAATATTTTCTTGTCCTTCGAAGACTTCAGCATCTGGTAATTCAGATAATTGAACGAATTCTTCTGGTTCGAATTCAAGGTATGACCAGATTTCTTCAGCAGTGTGAGGAAGAATTGGTGTCAACAATTTAGTGATTTTAACCAAGATATCGTAGAAGACTGTTTGCATTTGACGACGGGCAATGTTATCTGCTGCTTCGATGTAAACAACGTCTTTAGCAAAATCAAGGTAGAAGGCTGACAAATCAACTGTGATAAAGTTAACAACAGCTTTGTAAATTGTCATGAAATCATAATCTTCATAAGCTTTACGGATTGTTGCTACTAATTGGTTGAATTTAATAGTCATGTATTTATCAACTGAACGCAAATCTTCGTAAAATACAGCATCTTCATTGGGATTGAAATCAGTTGTGTTAGCAATCAAGAAACGAAGTGTGTTACGGATTTTACGGTAAGTTTCTGATGTTTGTTTCAAAATATCCATTGAAATACGAACATCGTTGCTAGAATCAACGCTAGTTACCCAAAGACGTAAAATCTCAGCACCAAATTGTTTTTCTACATCACTTGGAAGGATTGTATTTCCGAGTGATTTAGACATTTTTTCACCTTTACCATCAAGGACGAAACCTTGAGAAAGCACAGCTTTGTAAGGTGCGTGTCCGTTAACGGCAACTGAAGTGATCAATGATGAGTTGAACCAACCACGGTATTGGTCAGAACCTTCAAGATAAAGGTCAGCTGGATATTCCAAACCTTCGCGAGCGTTCATCACACCATTCCATGAAGAACCTGAATCGAACCATACGTCCATGATATCAGTTTCTTTAGTGAATTCACCATTTGGTGAACCTGGGTGTGTGAATCCTTCTGGAAGAAGGTCTTTAGCGTCACGTTCCCACCATACAATTGAACCAAATTCTTCAAACAAGTCAGCAACGTGGTCAGTTACTTCTTTTGTCATGATAGCTGTACCATCTTCAGCGTAAAAGATTGGAAGTGGAACACCCCATGCACGTTGACGTGAGATAACCCAGTCACCACGGTCACGAATCATGTTGTAAAGACGAGTGCGACCCCATTCTGGATAGAATGTTGTGCGGTCAATTTCATCAAGAATATCTTGACGGAATTTAGAAACAGATGCAAACCATTGTGGTACTGCACGCCAGATGATAGGTTTTTTAGTACGCCAGTCAAATGGGTATGAGTGAGTGATAACTTCGCTAGCAAGCAAAAGATCACCAAGTTTTTCTTTAACAGTTGGAACAACTTTATCGTAGAATTGACCTTGGAATTCCGGGCCTGCATTTTCCATCATGATACCACGTTCGTCAACTGTAACAGCAACTTCAAGGTTGTATTTAACACCAACATTGTAGTCATCTTCACCAAAACCAGGGGCAGTGTGGACAACACCAGTACCTGAGTCAAGTGTAACGTGGTCTCCAAGGATAACAAGTTCGTCTACTTCTGTATCCCATGGGTGTTCAGTAACGATGTATTCAAGTTCAGTACCTTTGTGTTTTGCAAGAACTTCGAATGATTCCCAACCAAATTTTCCAGCAAGGCTATCAAGAAGTGCTTCTGCAACAACAAATTTACGACCATCATTAGCAGGTTTTACAACAACATAATCCATCTCAGGACCAACTGTCAAACCACGTGAAGCTGTTACTGTAAATGGAGTTGTTGTCCAAACAACGATGTAAGTATCAGTATCAAGAACACCTTTACCATCTTTAACTTTGTTAGCGTAGTAAAGTGATGTTGAGTCAATATCGTGATATTCAATTTCAGCTTCTGCAAGAGCAGATTCTGATGACCATGACCAGTAAACTGGTTTAGCACCACGGTAGATGTAACCTTTATCAGCCATCGCACCAAATACACGAATTTGAGCTGCTTCATACGCAGGAATAAGAGTCACGTATGGATTTTCCCAGTCAGCAGATACACCAAGACGTTTGAAATCTTCACGTTGTTTATCTACTTGGCTAAGTGCGTATTCACGACACATTGCAAGGTATTCAGTCAAAGGAATTTCTTTACGTTTTACACCTTTTTTAGCCAAAACTTGTTCAATTGGAAGTCCGTGTGTGTCCCAACCAGGAATATAAGGAGCACGGAAACCAGACATTGATTTAGAACGCACAATAATATCTTTAGAAATTTTATTCATGGCGTGACCAACGTGGATGTTTCCGTTAGCGTATGGAGGTCCATCGTGGAGGTTGAATGAAGGTTTACCTTCGTTTAATTGTTGACGTTTTGCGTAGATGTCAGCTTCTTCCCATTTTTTTTGCCATTTAGGCTCTTTGTTTGGGAGTCCAGCACGCATTGGAAAAGCAGTTTTTCCAAGATTAAGCGTTTCTTTTAATTTCATGACTACTCCTTATAATAAATAATATTCAACTGTCAAAGGATTGTTAACCAGCGACAGAAAAATGACAATGTTTCTTAGCTGATAAAACAAAAGAGCCTTCGTCTCAATAAGGACGAAAGCTCGTGGTACCACCTTAGTTTAGAAATTTAGGCACACCAAATAATGGAGTGAAAATCTAAATTTCCCTCATTAAACCCGTAAGGTGAGTTTATCCCTTTTATCTTACTCAATTCAGATAAAATCTTAGAAAAGGATAACTGATATCCCAGAGATTGCTGGCCTCTCACCATCACCTGCTCGCTGTAAATGTAGAATATCAATCGCGTTTTTCTTATTCTTCAATATTTAATTTAAATGTTTGAGTTTCGTTAAGATTGATGTCGTCTGCTTCGCTATCATCAATTACTGGAAGTTTTTGTGTTTCTTCAAGATGTTTGTTTCCTGCTTCAACACGACGTTGCAATTCTTCCATTTCTTCTGGTGTGAATTGACGAGTAGCATCCATTGACATTTCATCATCAGTTTCAGGCATTTCTTCTTCCAAAACTTTTTCAACAACTTCACGGAAAGCTGCATCTGAATTTTGAAGGTAAACAGCTGTTGGTTGCAATAATTCTGTCCATTCTGGTGAATTTGTCAAACCAAGTTGACCTTCGATAGCGGCAACCAAACGTTGGTGGAAGACACGAGTTTGACGTTTCAAGTCTTCAGTTTCAACCGCAACACGTTTAGCTTCATCTGTTGCATCACGCAAAATTTGGTTTGCTTTAGATTTTGCTTCATCAATCAAATGTTGTGCATCGTAGTTAGCTTTGCTAACAAGGTTAGCAGCTTCATCATTAGCTGATGTTTTAACCTTTTCAGCAGTTTCTTGAGCAAGAATAACAGATTGGCTCAAAGATTCTTTCATTTCATCGAAGTAAGCAAGTTTATCTTCCAAATCTTTGATTCTGTTTTCTTGTTCATGGTTGCGACGAACCAAGTCTTCGTAGTCATCTACAACGATATCAAGAAATTCATTAACTTCTTCTTCGTCATATCCACGAAATTTTAATTTAAATGTTTTATCTTTAATATCAAGTGCTGTAAGTGCCATTGATTTCTCCTTATTTATGTATCATCTTATCTACGGTCAATTTGTATTTTCCATTCTTCGTAAGCCCATTCTCACTTAAGATAGAAAAACGACCAAATCCTCTAACACTAATCAAATCTCCAACTTGAAGCATTTCTGAAGGTCTATCAAGCGTCTGATAGTTAAGCTTTAGCTTTTCAGCACTGATCAACTGAATAGCTTGACTTCTAGAAAGCTTCAAAACTGTTGCTAGAACTTTATCTAAACGCATACTTGAAACCATGATATCTAGCTGATGAGATTCTTTTTCTCCCTTAATCAACTGATCAAGTGGAATCTCTTTTAGGCTTACGCTTGCTTTTGCAATCTTTGTAACATTAGCTTGAAAATAATCAACCATATTTTTCGTAACTAATAACTGTGCGTATCCTTGCTCAACTAAAATATCTCCAATAATCGTTCGCTTAACTCCAAGCTTGTGAAGCAAAGCTCCCATTATTTGAGCGTGAGTCAATTGATTAAACTTCGAATTATAATTCACTTCTAGCAGTGCTAACTCGAAATTTTCCAAATTTAGCTCATAGTAATCAGGGGCAACTAGTATACGTGCGTACTCTGCAGGATAATAATCACTCGAAACAAAGTAGCGCAAGCCTCGATTCCCAAGAATACTTTTAGCAATATCAACTTGGCGAGGATTTAGAAAATCTGTTAATGAATAAGCGTATGTCTCTTCTACCCTCTGAGCGATGTCATCTATTTTTTCAATGAAATCATACTCTTCAGGTCGAAAATGTTGGTAAATTTCTTTTTTCATCGAACTAATAACATAATAAGAAAGCGACTCAAGAGATTTAAGGCAATAACCGCGGCCCAGATCGTAAAGTCCAATCCCATAAATTGAAGATTTAAACGTTGAAACGGTTTAATTACTGGCTCAACAATTTGAACCAGTAAACGACCAAATCCAGTGTTATACGCACCTGGAAACCAAGATAGGAGCGCATACGCAATTAGCAGATAAGAGTAAAATTGAATGGTTTTTAATAGTACAATTAATACAAAAATCATATATTAACGTCTCTTCATGTCAAAGTCGAAACCAACATCTTGTCCCGCATTTGGAATTGGAAGTTCTTCGAGATTGACGATGACATTTGATGGTGTCAACAAATACATTGAACTGCCAACTTTTTGAAGACTACCATAAAGAACTTTACTTGCACCATCAATAAAATCAAGACAACGACGTGCTTGAGCATCAAGCATATATTGAAAATCAATCAAAACACATTCGTTAACAATCAACAAATCAACAATTTCTTGAGCATCCTCATATTTACGAGGGTATTTCAAGGCAATTGTCGTAGTCGTTTGATTGTTTCTAACTTGCGATTGTTCTTCACGACGTTGATTCAATGAATGAACGTGCGGATTTTCATCAACTGCACGTCTTTGTTGAGGTTGTACACGTTGACGAACAGCCCCTCCAACAGCTTGAGCTTGTTGAGCACGTGCTGATGAGAATTGCTGTTCTGCGCGTCGAGGTGCTTGCTGTGGCTTAGCCTCAGCTTGTTGTTGAACACGAGGTTGTCTAACCTCATCTTCAACAGTTTCTTCAACATCACTTACCTCATCAGTATCGAAATAAGAGATTAGTTTGTCAAATTTATCTTTAAAAGCCATGTTTTTCTCCCGTTATTTAAAGAATGATGAACCAATTCTAACAAAAGTTGCCCCATTACGAATAGCAATTGGGAAATCACCACTCATGCCCATACTTAATTCGGTAAACGGCATATGAGCTAACTGTCGTGCTTGCAACTCTTGTCTAAGTTTGGCGGCTTTTCCAAAAATGTCGTCAATTTCACTTTCAGAAGCATTCTTAGGCGCTATCGTCATCAATCCTACAATTTCCACTTTATCAAAGTCAGAGATTTCAGCTAAAGCTTCAGCAATTTCTGAAACTTTAAAGCCGTGTTTACTCTCTTCCTCGGAAATATTAACCTGTAGGAAGCATTTAATGGGATGCTCTGCTCTTTTCTGGATTTCAGCAGCTAATTTAACAGAATCTAAAGCATGAAAATAATCAACGTAATTAATGACATTTTTTACTTTACGACGCTGTAGAGTACCGATTAGGTGCCATGTTAAATTTTTATCTTTTAACGCTTCATACTTCTCCAGAAACATATCGACCCTATTTTCACCAATATGTTCAATACCTGTGTCAATAAGACGAGCAGCAACACCACTATCAACATACTTCGTCACAGCAATAATCTTGACACTTTCTTGTGAACGATTGGCTGCTTTTGTTGCTTGCGCAACCTGTTCAAAAACAAGGTCTTTATTTTTTTGAAAACCGGTCATTAACGATTTTTGAAAAATGGTGGTGTTTCAAGTTCATCATCAGCATCTTCATTAGCTGTAAATGTTGACATTGTCAATTTACTATCAAGTTCACCTTCTGTTGGACGTGCGATGTTGTCGCGACGAAGGTCCCAATTTCCAAATGAATTATCTTTTTGTTGTGATTTATTTGCTGTTGGTTGTTGTGAAGCTGGCATTGCATGGTTTTCGCTCATATCATAGTCAAAGTTTGAACGACGTTCAAAAGCGGCTTGACCAGGTTGTTGAGCACGTTCTGAAGCGTATTGAGCACCAGCTGCTTGTTGTGCGTTGTTTTGAGCAAATGAACGAGTTGCTTGTGGACGGAATCCAGCGACTTGTTCTGCACGGTCTTGATGAACACCTGTAGCTACAACAGTTACACGGATTTCATCTTTCATAGTATCATCAATTGATGTACCAAGCCAGATGTTAACACCTTTACCAGCTGCTTGACTGATGATTTCAGAAGCTTCTTCTGCTTCAGTAAGAGTCATGTCAAGACCACCAGTTACATTAACGATAACATCTTCAGCACCATCGATTGTTGTTTCAAGAAGTGGAGAGAAGATAGCTTTACGAGCTGCTTCAGTGATACGTTCTTCACCAGAACCGATACCGATTCCCATAAGAGCGTTACCTTTGTTAGCCATAACTGTTTTAACATCGGCAAAGTCAAGGTTGATAAGACCTGGATTTGTAATCAAATCAGTAATACCTTGAACACCTTGACGAAGCACGTTATCTGCTTCTTTAAGAGCCTCAAGAAGTGGAGTTTTCTTATCAACGATTTCAAGAAGATTGTTGTTTGAGATGATAAGCAATGTATCAACTTGTTCACGAAGTTCTTGGATACCTTCTGCAGCGAAGTTACCACGTTTGTTACCTTCAAAACCAAATGGACGTGTTACAACTGCAACTGTAAGAGCGCCAAGGCTTTTAGCGATACGTGCGATAACTGGTGCAGCACCTGTACCAGATCCGCCACCCATACCAGCAGTGATGAAGACCATATCAGCACCTGTAAGAGCTTCAGTCAATACTTCTTCGCTTTCTTCAGCGGCTTTACGACCAACCTCAGGTTGTCCTCCAGCACCGAGTCCACGAGTCAATTTAGGGCCTAACTGAATAACAGTTTCAGCTTTTGAAGAGCTCAATGCTTGGATATCAGTGTTTGCTGCGATAAATTCAACACCAGCAACACCTTCATCAATCATGCGGTTGATGGCGTTACCTCCGCCACCACCAACACCAATAACTTTAATAACTGCACCTTGTACTGATGCTGTGTCAAATGAAAATGCCATTTTTATTCCTCACTTATTATTAGTCAAACATACTTCCGAAAATACCACGAACACGTTCGCTAAATTTTGATTTTGGTTCTTCGTGTCTTTGTACAGGCTGAACTGGAGCTGGCTGTTGTACCATGTTTTCATTAACTGGTACAACAGGTTCGTTATTATAAACCACTCGTTGTTGCGCTTGTACTTGTGGCTGTGGTTCGAAATCAACTGGTTTACGACGAAGTAATTCTTCACCAGACACCGCACGTTGAGCAATAACATCAACTTCGCTCATTGTACCAACGTATTCAACCAAGCTAATAACATTAGCGAACATTGGGTTACGGATACCAACTTGATTTGGAACGTGTAGTTTGACAGTTGTTCCAAAGATTTCTTGAGCAACTTCTACCACACCTGGCATAATTGCTCCACCACCAACAAGAATAATTCCTCCTGGTAGGTCAAGTAGACGCCCACGTTCTAGATCTTGTTTAACACGATCTAAAATGTGGCGTACACGCGCAGAAATAATTTCTGACAAGTAACGCTCGCTAACTGAGATAGGTGTATCACTACCAACAACATCTACTTGAACAGTTTCTGAAGAGCTTGCTTCTTCTAAGTTTGCTTGACCAAAGTTAAATTTAAGGGCTTCAGCAATTTCCATAGAAGTTTTCAAGACTTTAGAAATATCTTTAGTGACATATTCGCCACCTTCTGCATAGATGTTTGTGTATTGTAATTCTTGTGCTCGCATAGAAGCAACAGTTGTTTGACCGCCACCCATATCAATCACAGTAGCACCAAATTCACGTTCACCTTCGTTAAGAACTGATTTTGCCAAAGCAAGTGGTGAAATAATAACATTTTCAACACTGATACCAGCACGTTCTACTGTTTTACGAAGGTTATGAAGAATTGTTGTTGGTCCAGTATAAATTAAACCACGCATTTCTAAACGAATTCCCATCATGCCACGTGGGTCACGAATACCTTGAAAACCATCAACGATGAATTCTTCTGGAATCAAAGAGATAACTTCACGTTCTGGAGTGATGCTCTTAGTCAATGCTGATTTAACAACGCTATCAACATCTTCATCTTTGATTTCTTTTGATTCACTTGGAACTGGAATCATACCTTGAGTTGGTTCGATTTGAAGAAGATTAGCTGGAAGACCAACATTAATCTTATCGATTGTCATTCCAGCTTTTTCTTCTGCTTGTTCAATCGCTGTTTTGATTGCTTCTGCAGCTGCTTCAATATCTATAATAATACCGTCTTTTACTCCCGTGCTGGGAACGTTACTCACACCAATCACATTCATTTCGCCAGAAACAAATTCTGCTACTAGAACTTTAATCGAGCTTGTCCCTATATCTAATCCTGTAAAAAAGCCATTTCTAGCCATTCACTCGACCTCACTATCTTTCCAATCATTTACTATTCTAAAATCTGCATAAAATCAGAATTATTCAGGAAATATTATATCATAAAAAAACGTAAAATGTTATCATTTTACGTTTTTTGTTATAGAAATTTATCTACTATTAATATTGTAAAAAACGTTACAGTATAAAACACATACTAATATTTATAGGTAGAATACATTAATTACGATAAAATACACGTAACAAAAAACGTAACAAATTTTATAACAAATTTACGAGTTCAGCAGGCAGGAAAAAGGCACCTTAACGGGTGCTTTTATGATATAGTGAAAATGTTGGGGCTGTTTTTTGAGGTTTTTGAGGTTCTTTTTTTGTTACCATTCTTTTAGCTCTTCCAAAACGTCTGCTACTCGTTCAGTAGTAACTACCTCATAGGGCTTTACTGGTTCATTAGGTAAAACATAATCAAATACTATCCCATTCTTTCTCACAATTTGAATAGTATCACCTTTTATAAAGCCTCTATCGATTGCCTTTTTTAGTTCATCATAATATAACATAACCATAACTCCTTTACTTATTTATTCGTAAAAGAAACAGAAAAAGTACTAATTTTTACTACATTCAGCGCCTTATATTAATCATTTCAATAACCGCGCGTGTATGACTAACATAACCCATTATGTTATAATATTAGTGTACTTAGATAGATATATTGTGATTTTCTTCCGTGGTTTATTCCACGGTTTTTATTTAGATAAAAAACACCCTTAATCTTGGCGGATAGGGTGCTTTTCTTATGCCTAGAATGCTATTCTAAACATTCTCCTTGTTGTTGACTACATTGTAGCATGAACTAACTTTTATTGCCAAAGAAACACGCTTAAACCATAGGGGGTAACTATTCAAGGGCTTTTTATGTACTTTGTATAAATACACTCTAGAATATCCCAAATTATCGGCTACCTTATCCCAATTATAGCCATTGTAGTAGCGTTCTATAAGCACTTTACGCTGTAACTCATTATCTAGGCTATTAATTAAAGCCATAGTGTTTTTTTGGTCTTGCTTAAGCTCTGCTATTTGTTGCAATACCTCATTATGTCCTAACTCTTCTAACAGTCTAGGAAAGTTTTTGAACGTTTCTCTATCACGTTTTATCATGTTTTCTAAGCTTTTAATCAATAAAATAGTCGCCCTTAAGTTTTTAAGTTTATCTTTGATATTCATATCTCTATTATACTATTGTGAACAATTTTGATATAATAAAAGTAAGTTTTCTATGTGAATGTTCCTGCTTATACGGGCAGGCTTTTTTATTTAAAATGATTTAATAAAGTCATAACGAATTCATATCACAAAAACTTGCGTGAATGCTTACAGGTTCGCCCTGTGAGCTTTTTTAATGCAATAAAAAAAGACGGCTATCAATAGATAACTGCCTATGGGTGTTTGATTACTTTAATAATTGGAAAATGGAGAAACACCCACGTCTTAAGCATACCAAAAAGCAATATCAGTAGCAATCTAAAAGCGGAACAAATAGAAAGTTAACTGGTAAACAAAATACAATCAAAATAAGACTTTTCAAGGTTATATGACACCCCTTAAAAATCTGAAAAAATGGCGCGTGATACAAGCGGACACCTTGTGGTGGCTCTCCTCCTTGACACGAGATAGGGGGCGGGGGTATTTTAAATAAGTTTGAATGAATTACATATGAAATACCTTTACCGCCATACACGGGCTTTTAGGCAGGTTCTAGGACGTTCTAGGACGTTCTAAAAAATTCAAAAAGGGAGAATCACGCGCAAAAAAAGGCAGCGTTGTTATATCCGAACAATACAGTGCCCCGATAAAAATTTAAGGGTATTTCCGAATAAAAAAGAAGCTATCAAAATAGCTCCCCTTAAACGTTAAGAAATTTTAATAATATTGACTGCTTGAAGTCCGCGTTCTCCTTGTTCAACGTCAAACTGAACTTTCTGACCGTCCTCTAAAGATTTAAAACCATTAGATTTAATTTTAGAAAAGTGTGCGAACACATCAGTCCCATTTTCTTGAGAGATAAAGCCAAAACCTTTATCCATATTAAACCATTTTACTGTACCTTGTACCATTGAGTTACCTCTTTTTATATAAATTTGTAAAAATATTCAAGAGGAAAAACAAAAGATACCACTTATTACTTAAACCCCAAATCTTATTTACACTCATTAGTCTAACAGTAAAGTCACTATAAGTCAAGACTAAACTCTCATTTACCAAATTATAGAGAACCATTGAGTGATATATTTTAAATCTGCTTAGCTAATTCTTGAGTGCTTTTCGTTTTAATCGGAACAAAGTTCTGTCGGTTTTTCTGTAATTTCTTTTAATGTTCGTGTCATTGTAACATCTCCTCTGTATTATTAGTCTTCTTTGTTTAGTTCTGTATTGTAATACTCTAAACCTTGATACTCATTATCAACGTCTACAGACTTGAATAAGTCAATCGCTTCATCATCCAACATATCAAGTGTTTCAATTGCTGTTTCACTATCTGTATTCAATGGTTTATCACTTAACAAACGTTCTGCATAATCTAGCAATTCACTCTCATATCTTGCGACTTTGTTAATCAATTCCTCAAACGTTGCTTGTTCCTTTAGTTGTTCTGTTCGTTTGTCAATGTACTCATGAATAGTATCATCATAAGCAATCTCACGCGCTCCCTTGTCGCTATCCTCTACTTCTTTTACCAGCTCATTATACTGTGCCATCTCGTTGGCTTGGTTATCCAAGTCACTTTCTTCCTCGATTGGCTTTGGTTGATAATGTAATTCATTATCTTCTAACATCATCAAGAAGCTTTCCAAACAATTGAAAACACTAAAAGCGATTGCTTCAAATTCTTCTTGTTTCTCTTCAGGAAGATAGCTCTTATAGTCTTTGGTCTGTAATAGCGTTGATAGTTCGCATGTTTCTTCTACCCATGCTTTGAGTTCTGTTAGGGGCATTGGTGCTGTTGATTTGTTTGTGTTAGTCATATTAGTTTACCTCTTCATATGTAACCATGATATTATCTCCGTAAGCTTGTACACTTCTTATTTTCTTATCAGCCATGAACTCATTCACTCTGGTTTCTAGTTCCTCATTATTTTCTTGTCTAGTTTTCGTTATGCCATTGCTGAAATATCCGTCAGCAACTAATTCACGGTTAAATAGTTTAATTTTCATCTGTTTTTGTCCTTTCTACTTTATAACGTGTTGCTAATTCGCCAAATAGCACTCCCAACGCTTTCTAAGCCGTCTTGAATTCTTTTAGCATTCTCACTCTGACGGTCTAAGCGTTCAGTATCTTTGTAGCTGTCGTAAAGTGTTGCCGATAGCTTACAAATTTCTATGGCTGTTTGTTCAGATAAACCATAGTCGTGTTTAATGGTGTTGACCTTATCAGCAATCAAATCCACAAATTCCATGCTCTCGCTGTGTATTCTGTTTCTGTCGTATCTATCCATGTTTACTTGGTCTTTCTGTTTGATTGGGGTATGGGTTAGCTTTTTTAGGTAAGGTGTCAACATTTTAGCTAACAACGCAAAGCCAATAATATCAAGGGTTTTAGGGTTTTTGTTAGCCAAATAGCGAAAAAACGCAAAAGAAATTTAAGTTAATTCTTATACCCCTATATACCCTATTACTATATATATTATTATTTATTATTAAAAATATTACCCTTTTACCTCTGACTGCTTATAAAACCTTACATATCAAGGGTTTTCATGGGGGTACTTTTAGGTGTAAAGCGGTAAAAAGTGCTATTTCGGGGTATTTTTTTGCTTAAGATAACCATTGGTGTCTCGGGGGCTACCGAACATACTAAACTTAACCGACTTACTTCTATACCATTGGTCTGAATTATCAAGATAAAGCTTGATTTTATTCCTAATTGTCTTCGGTTGTTCGATATCATTATCTTTAAATATTTCTTTCATAACGTCCTTGACGGTTAGGCGGTCACGTTCAACAATTCCGACCCATTCAGCACCATTCTCACGGTCTACCTCATTTCTATATCCTACGCCATAGTTTTCCATATCTGTGTAATACTGTTTTCTTATATAGTCTTGATATTTTGGACTATAAAAATCTTCGGGGATTTTAGTAGCCAAATACCACTCAAAGCGCTCAATAACGTCATCTCGGTATTTGTGTTTCTCACGGTTTTGGGTGATAAGTTTGCCCTCTTCGCTATTTTCATGGAAAGTTCTAAAATGAAGTTAGCCACCTAAGGGTATCAAAAAACATCTCAGA